>Ga0116193_1000067_pt1 | contig 99691 bp, 80 predicted proteins | sample AD_UKC115_MetaG_FD_89892 | JGI IMG/M metagenome (GOLD analysis project Ga0116193, IMG submission 89892) | Active sludge microbial communities of municipal wastewater-treating anaerobic digesters from Hong Kong - AD_UKC115_MetaG | ecosystem: Engineered > Bioreactor > Anaerobic > Digestate...
GATGCACGGACAGCCATCGTGACGTGATACGAGCCGGCCCTGTGATCAGCGGTCGGCTCGTTTGCGTATCAGTCTCTACAGTTTGACAAAGCCTTGACCTCCACGTATAATCGGCACTGGTGGATGAAGCGCCACTACCGACACCCTAAGCCAATACGCACATGGAGGTCACGACCATGAAAAGATACCTGTTTGCCGCGCTGGCAGCATGCTTCCTCACTCTCCCGGCGCTTGAGGCCGGCGCCCAGTATGGCGACGAGCCGGAGCCGAGGCTGGCATTCAAGTTCGGGGTGCACAGTCCGTCCGGAAGCAAGTTCCGTGACAGCAAGAGCCTCTGGCGATCTATGGGCGCCGAATACGCGCTGTCCCTAAACGAGATCGACCGTCCGACACTTGTTGCCGGTGCCGTGTTCATCAGCAGCGACAACAACATGGTCGATGCCTCCATGATCGGCCTGCTGTGCGAGAAGCGCTGGTATGCAAATCCGGCAGAGGGCAGTTCGCTCTACTACGGCGCGGGCCTCGGCTACTACATAATGGAGGCCAAGGATCGCGATTTCCAGTGGATGCAGCCGGTCAAGAGAAGCGGCGGAAAGCTCGGCATGGCGGCTTCGGTCGGATACCAGTATAAGGAATCGTATTTCGGCGAACTCCGCTACAACTACTCCGGCGAGCTCTCCAACGGCCTCGACATGAGCGGACTGAGCGTGAACCTGGGCATGCGGGTCGCGTTCTAAGGAACCTCAGGTAGTTGTGCTACGGTGCCCGCCTGAGAGTCATCAGGAACCAAAAAGGCGCCGGACACCAGGGATCGATCCCTGACATCCGGCGCCTCTGCACTTTCCTCTTGTGATTCCACCCTACTCCGCGGAGAGCCTCATGGCAAGCGCCGCCAGTGTCCTGACCGCCACGCCCGTGGCCCCGGCTGAGCGGTATGGCTTCTCCTTCGAAGAGTCCGCGGGACCAGCGATGTCCATGTGTACCCACGCAGTCTCATCCGCAAACTGCTTCAGGAAGAGTCCGCCTGTGAGCGCTCCACCCCATCTCTCGCCGCAGTTCTTGGAGTCCGCATATTCGCTCTTGAGCTGCTCCATGTACTCCGGCGGAAGAGGAAGCTCCCAAGCCTTCTCACCGGCATCCGCGGCAGCATCGAGGACCGCGCTGACCATCGCCGGATCGTTGCCCATGACGCCTGTGTAGTCGTGGCCAAGCGCAACCACGCAGGCGCCGGTCAGGGTCGCCACATCGACCATCATGTCCGCACCGAGCTCCTTCGTGTAGGTCAGCGCGTCGGCCAGGATCAGGCGCCCCTCGGCATCGGTAGTGATGATCTCGATGGTCTTCCCGGCCTTCGTGCGGACGATGTCGCCCGGCTTGTAGGCGGACCCACTCGGCATGTTCTCGGTTGCCGGTACGACGCCGATCACGTTGATCTTCGGCCTCAGCTCGGCGATAGCTCGCAGCGCCTGTATGACGGCGCTCGCACCGCTCATATCGAACTTCATGTCCTGCATGCCGTCACTCGGCTTGATCGAGATGCCGCCGCTGTCGAAGGTGATCCCTTTGCCGACAAGGCCGAGCGTCTTGGTCGCGCCCTCCGCTCTGTATTTCATAACCATGAGCCTCGGCGATTGCGCGCTTCCGGCGGCGACCGCGAGAAGAGCGCCCATACCCTGGTCTCTCATCCAGTTCTCATCATGGACCTCGAACTCGAGGCCGAAGCGCTCGGCGACCTCACGCGCCCGCTCGGCCAGGATCGACGGCGTCATGTTGTTGGCCGGCTCGTTGCCGAGGGTGCGAGCATCGTTGGTAGCGTTGCCGAGGATCACGCCGATCCGTACTCCGGCCTGGATGAGCGTCACCTTGTCCGCATCCCGCTCCACGATGGTGATCGTCTCGAGCATCGGCGACTCCCTATCGCTCTTGTAGAAATCGGGATCGTAGTCAGCGATTATGCAGCCTTCCGCGACTGCCTGAGCAGCGTCCTGCACGGCCAGTCCGCCGATACCGGCGCCGTGAACGATTGTTGTCGCCTTTCGGACGCCTTTCTTGCGCAGGAACCTCGCCGCCGTGCCGGAAACCTGGCGGACCCTGTCGAGATCGAACTCCTCGGGTTTGCCCAACCCCATGACAAGCACGCGCTTCGCGGCGATCTTGCCGAACGTGTGTATGAGCGTGGTCTCGTTCAGCTTGCCCTTGATCTCGCCGCTGCCTATCAGGTCTGAGATCGCGCCGCCGAGCGCGGAATCGACCGCACCGGTCGCTCCGCCGGGCGAGGCCACGCCCTCGAACAGATTGACAACGACTACGTCGCTTGTTACTTCAGTGATTGAGCCTTGCAGTACTCGTATCTCCAATGGTGTCTCCTCTATGCAAATCCGCTGTAGGAGGGAATTCCAATCCCCGAATCCATGGCGCTACGTGGGCATTCGCGGCTGGGAAGCCGCTCCTACAACGCTCTTCTATGCCCGCGACCTGTCGGACGTTACTTCAGACCGCACAACTTCACAAGCAGCATCTCGAGACTCAGGCGATTCGACGCCGTTTCCGCGCCCAGTCCCTTCGTGGCGAGTTCGCACTCCAGCACGCCCTGAAGGCAGAGCCGAAGATGTGCCGACGAGAAGTAACTCACCTGTGAGAGCAGCTTCTTCTTCTGCCAATCCGCGAGCGACAGCACGCTCGATTCCTTCGGCAGCAGTTCCGATACCTCCTCCGGGACGGGGCCGAAACCCAGCCCGGACTCCTTCAGGAACCTCAATTGGTAGAGCATTCGGAAATGACGCGCCATCAGCGCAAGGATCCGCTGAACCTCGCCTTCGGGCTTCGGACTCGCCGCCAGCGTCTCGTCGAGGAGCCGCATGGCCTGCCCCGCCTGTCTCCCGCCGATCGCGTCGATCAGGGCGAACACCCGGTCCTCCGGCGACAGCGAGGCGACGGCCTCGACATCCGCAATGGTAATTGTATCCCGTTCTCCCGTGTACGTCGCAAGTTTCTCGATCTCACGCTCGAGTAGGACTGCGTTACCCTCAACCGATCGACTCAGCAGGGCGGCAGATCTGGGATCGAGCTTCTTGTCGAGCTTTCTCGCCAAGGAAACGGCCATATCACCGAGCGCGTCCGCCTTCAACTTGGCGAATTCGATCAATGTGCCTTGGGATTTCGCGGCCTTCTTCAGAGCGGCGTTCAGCCCCTTTTTCTGCTTTCTCTCCGACTTCTCCTCATCTTCGTCGTCCTTCTCCCTGGACTTCGACTGGGCGCGCGTGCGAGTGGAGGAATCTTCGCCCGCCAACAGGATCAGGCAACTGAGAGAAGGAAGCTTCGGGAGGAATGATGCGATGCGCTTCTGATCGTCCTGACTCAGGCGATCGACGCGATCGACGACTACGACCTTGCGCTCGGACATGAACGGCGCAGTAGTCACGGACGACAGCACGCTCTCCGCCGTCGCCGTCTCGCCATCCATCATCTCCAGGTCGAACCCCTGGGAAGCAGGATCGACGAGCTTGTGGATCAGTTCGTCCACGGCGTCACGCCGCCGGATGTCCGACTCACCGGTGAAGAGACAAACACGGGATATGGTATCCGCACTGCTGCGGTCAGCGGTCTTGCCAGCCACTCGGGTCTCCGATATCGGGAAGCAGCTTCTGCTTCGCGGCCTGCTTTGCCTCTCGGACCAGTTCGCCGAGCCGAGCCGTGGTGGAAGCCACGCGCTCTCTCGGCAACTGCCGACCTGCGTATCTGGCCTCCACGAAATCATCCGTGATTGCCTGAACGCCGGCCACCAGGTTCGCACAGTTCGGCCTCAGAAGCTTCTCCAGTCCATTGTAGTATTCGTTCGGTGTCATCGCCGCCGGACGCGGGTAGCCTAGTCGGGCAAACACGTCGCACATCCTGCGGTAGTTCTCCGCTGCACGGCACACAGTCGCGCCCGGTCTGGGCGCCAGCCTCCGAACGATGAGCTTGTCGATGATCTCTACCTTCAGTAGATAGCCGACCAGATAGAACAGGAGGGCGATCATCCAGAAGGAATTCGACTGCGAAGCGATGGCATTCGTTATCCTTCGCCACGTCATCGTAAGCCGGTCCGACAAACTGCGGCGCGCCTCCTGGGGAGCAGGGTCGAAGGAAATCCACCCATACTCCGGGAAGTAGACCTCCACCCATGCGTGCCGATCTCGCTGCCGCACGTGGAAGATCGCCTTGTCGTCCTCGCGCTTTCCGGATGCATAGCCGGTCGCGACACGGCTGGGGATGCCGGCCAGCCGGCACATCACAGCCATGGCGCTCGCGAACACGTCGCAGTATCCCCTCCGAGATTTTAGCAGAAAATGCACAACGGCGTCCTCATCGACAGGAGCGCCTGGGGCGGTGAGATCATAGACGTAGTTCATCTCCAGGTAGTTCTGGATGGCGACCACCTTGTCGTATTCGCTCGGCAACTGCGACACCAGTTCGTCCACGGTATGCTGCAGTCTCCTGCACGGATCAGGAACCTGCTGGATGTACCTGATCTCGATATCACGCGGATATGCGGACGAGGCGCTGCGCAACTGCCGAGCAGTGGCCGTGCTCACAAGGGAACTGACGGCGAACCTGCCGCCTTTCCCGTAGCTGAGTCGCAGACCGATGCGACCGTTCGCGCTGAGGAGCATCTGAGGGCCGTGGAAGGCCGCCAACACCGGCTCCGCCGCGCCGCAGAGGCTTCCGATCTTCCCGTCTGTCACAGTGAATATCTGGTCCACACGCTTCACGGAGCGACGGTTGCGGGATTCGTGGTCAGTCGGGATAACGAACGAAGATGGGAACGCCTGGAAGTGCGACGCCACTCTGTTCTCGCTGACGTGGCCGGGCGAGGAGACCAGAACGGGTTGATCACCTGCGGGCAGTGTGCTCATCCATCCGCGTCCGGTGTACCTGTCATAGACCTGCGAGCGCCAGAGCAGTGGCTCGTTGCACATGACCGTCATGATCTCCTGCTCGCCGAGCGCTGTGGGCCCTGACGCGACTTCCATGAAGTCGCTCTCCAGGTATGGCTCCTGCGTCGACTGCACGTTGCGCGCGAGAAGTGACGGGCCGGTTGCATGATCGAGCACCGTCTGCATCACCCATCCCAGGACCGCGCCCACCGCGATCGCCTGCAGAGTAATGACTATCGACAGCTTGAGGTTGCCCCTGACCTCCCGGTGCTCCTCAGGCGCAGCATGACTCAGCGCGTTCTGCTGGACCAGCGCAAAGCAGGCGAAGCACAGATACATGATGAAGAAGACCGGCGACTGGCTGCCGGGATCGAACGTAGACATCAGGCCGATCAGGCTCAACGGCGGAACGCACATGAAGAGGACGGACCGGTCGGTGCGGAGGTTGAAGCTGTACACGACCATCAGCCACACCAGGATGGTGCTCAACACCAGGTCCGACGAGGTGAGCGACTGGAGCGGTAGAATCACGTATCGGAAGGCTGGGTTGGTGAAGATCAGAATGGTCGTGATCGACAGGAGCGCGAGCAGCGAGCCCTCTGCGACCGAGTGTCTGAACCTGCCGAGTCTGACCGCCGCGCTGAGCGAGAATCCGATTGCGAGGAGCACCAATGTGAACAGCGCGAAGCCGGTATCGTCTACGGCCCTGCCCATCACTACGATGCCGACCGACGCCGCGCCGTAGCCCGCCGCATAAAGCGATACCCGCCCGTTCGTTACCGATTCAGACAGCTCACTATGCTGCATATCGTGCCAACACCCTTACCATCGGCCCATCGGGAGAGCACGCTACCGCGGTCACCAGTGCTCCTGAGCCGATCAGTTCGGCCATGTGCGTTTCCAACCGTTCCGGCAGGTCCGGGAGGACGCATACCAGCACAACTATCATCTTCACCTGCTTCGCCCTGAGAAGCGCAGCGCATTCCGTGAGCCTGCTATCGACCGAAGGTGTCAGACACACCACCACCGAGCCGCGGGGGATGTCCTCCATGTGGTGAAGCAGCACACTCGACAGCGGCTCCGGCTGATCAGCCTCGACCAGCGCGAGGGCATTCAGGATGGAATACAGGTGGTCTTTCCCCTTGCCAAGGGTCGTCACGGGCGCATCGAGTCCTGAGCCGGCCAGGCGAGCCGCACTCCCGTGCGCGATGGCATCGGAGGCCAAACCCGCTGCCAGACGCACGGCGCACTCCAGCGACGAGTATGGTCCGTGCCCGATCTCGCTCCCTCGCTTGAGGTCTATCGCAATCATTGTGTCCTCGGCGAGACTGTGCTCAAACTCGATGACATTCAGCCGCCCATGCCTTGCGGTCGATTTCCAGTAGACCCGACGCAACTCGTCGCCCGGCTGATACTCTCGAACGCCGTGGAAATCGATGCCGCTCCCTTTGGCGCCGCTGCCCTCGAACTGCGTGTCGCCGAACTCCCCTCCACTCACCGATCCCAGATCACGCACGTAGATCGGTGTCGGGAAGGTAGTGATCTGGGACACGATCGGACAGCTGGAACGGAACTCGAACAAGCCCAGGGGATCCGTCGCACATATGCGGACCGGTCCGATACGATGGCAACCGCGTTTGACGGGAACCGCGGAGTAGCTGAAGGTGATCCCGTCGGCGGACATGCTGCTGTCGGGCAGGCCGGCTGCGGTCCCGATCCGGAACGCGCCGGACTCATCCTCCGAGCCGGCATGGGTGATCCACTCCGGCAGGGTGTCTTCAATCCTGATCGGGCCGAGCAGGCGCGACCATCCCCTTACGCTGAGGGATATGGTCAGCAGTTCACCTTCGGACGCGAACCCGGGAGCATGCCGCACGCATTCCAGGCTCTTGAGCGCATATCGGCCCAGGATGTATGAGATCAGCGGGATCGCGCCCAGCACGGCCGACATGAAGTACAGCTCGGCCATCGGTATGGCCAGCGAAACCGCCAGCAGGAACAACGCCGCCATTATGATTGTGAGCAGCTTGGTTTGAGCCATGGCTAGACGAGAGGCAGAAGCCGCGCGACCGAAGTCGGACCCGGACAGCGCGTCACCTCGGATTCCGCACATTCAACTCCGGACGGCCGACTCTCGGCTCTCCCTACGTTACGGGCACGGGTATGGCTGAGAGGATCTCCGCGACCACGTTCTCCGGCGTAGTCTTGCGCATGCGGGCCTCCGGCCGCAGGATCAGACGGTGTGCGAGCACCGGAACGGCCAGGGTCTTTACGTCGTCCGGCAGAACGTACTCTCTGCCGTGAAGCAGGGCCAGCGCTCTGGATGCCTGGGACAGACTGATCGAACCTCTCGGGCTGGCGCCGAGGGCGACACCGGGATGATTGCGTGTGGCCGTGACTATCTCGACGATGTAGTCGCGCAGCGACGCATCAAGGAAGATATCCCTGGCGGCGTCCTGAAGGGCGACAACATCTTCGGCGGTCAGCACATTGCGTGTGTTCGCAAGAGGATGATCAACCGCATGTTTGTCCAGAATGAGCGATTCCTCCGTGATGTCCGGATACCCGAGCGACAGGCGTACCATGAAGCGATCGAGCTGTCCTTCAGGGAGAGGATACGTGCCCGCGTACTCGATGTTGTTCTCGGTCGCGATAACGAAGAACGGAGACGGCAGCAGATAGCTGTTCCCATCGACCGTGACCTGCTTCTCCTCCATGCACTCCAGGAGACTCGACTGCGCCTTCGGAGTCGCGCGGTTGATCTCGTCGGCCAGGACAAACTGCGCGAAGATCGGGCCCCGGCGGAACTCGAACTCGCCGGTCTTCTGATTGTAGATCGACGTGCCGGTTATGTCAGCCGGCAGCAGGTCCGGAGTGAACTGGATGCGCTTGAACGTGCACCCGAGAGCCTTTGCGAGCGCCTTCGCCAGGGTGGTCTTCCCGACGCCGGGCACGTCCTCTATCAGAATGTGGCCGTTGCACAGGATGGCTGCGAGAACCAGCCGGATCACGTCGCGCTTGCCTATGATAACGGATTCGATCTCGTCGAGGATCAGGTTTGCCTTCTGCTCGACCTCTTTGAACCCCACGGTTGTCATTCCATGCTCCATTGTAGACTTGGATCGGAAGATGCCGCCTGCACTGCGCGTCCTACTTCTAGGACTATTCACTTCCCGTTTGGGTTTCACCTCCCGAGGCAGGCGAAAACCTTTGCATCCGGAGGAGCGTACCGATGTGCCGATGAACACTGCTCCGTACACCGTATACTACTGCATCGGAGCGTGCGTTGGCAACCACAAGAAACGACACACGGCACGATCTCCGAGCCCGTTCGCGCTCACAACCATCCGTGCTCACTTGGGCGCTCCGTGCAGGACATACGTTCCCTCTCATGGAATGGTACAAAGCAACGCATTTCACGGAGAGGCGATTTCCATGGCAGGCAGGACGAGGGAACTGGCTTGGTCGCTCAGCAAGGCCCGCATGTTCGAGGAGTGCCCGCGGAGGTACTACTACAACTACTACTTCTGCCAGGCAGGATACTCTCCCGATGCTCCCGAAGAGGCCAGGCTCGCGCTCGAAATGAAGCGCATCCAGCACCTCGACATGTGGGTCGGCGACGTGGTCCACGCCACAATCCAGTGGGCGCTGGAGCAGGGCAGGAACGGACGCATCCCATCGGCCGACGAGGCGCGGGCGAACGTGCGTCAGAGGCTCAGCAGCGGATGGCTCGGCTCCCTGAAGGGGCTGTGGCGTACGAGCGGCAACGGCGAGTACCCAAGCCTCTTCGAGCACTACTACAAGCTCCCCGTCGGCGACGCGGCTATCGACCGCGTGAAACAGAAGGCCTACACCAGCGTCGCGAACTTCATGGGCTCCGACATCCTGCAGGAGATCGTGCGGACGCCCGGGGACCGATGGCTTCCCATTGACAAATACGCCTCGTTTCGCATGGACGGCCTGCTGCTCTACGTGAAGTTCGACTTCGCGCTCCGCGACGGGCCGCGCCTCACCATATACGACTGGAAAACCGGCAAGCCGAATGCGGAGGAGGTGCGGCAACTCACCTGCTATGCGATGTATGCGAGCGAGACCTGGCGAGTGCCGATGGAGAATACCAAGGTCTGCGCGGTCCACCTGCAGCCGGAACTCGATGTCCACGAGCATCTCATCGGCGTGCCCGACATGGATGCGCTCCGTGACTACATCAAGCAGAGCTTCAAGGGCATGGTCAGCCACCTGCACAATCCCACTCGGAACATCGCCATCATGGACGACTTCCCGATGACCGGCAACCTTGCCCGGTGCCCGAGATGCAGTTTCAAGGGCATCTGCGAACAGGCAAAGATCGCCGAGGGGCGTCTCGACGATGAGGACATCCCGATGCCTGAGGAGTGGGAGTAAGTCGCCACCTGAGCGCGACTAGCCCGTATGCAGCACCTCGTCCACCGGGACATAGGGCAGGTTGAAGAGCTCGGCGATCTCCCGAAGGACGACCTTGCCCTCCACGATGTTCAGCCCGGCCTTCAGCGGCTGATGCGTTCTCGCCGCCGTCGGAAATCCCTGGTTCGCCAGTCGGAGCACGTAGGGCAGCGTTTCGTTGGTCAGCGCATACGTCGACGTTCCGGCAACAGCGCCCGGCATGTTCGCCACGCCATAGTGCACCACCCCATCGACTATGTAGGTCGGATTGCTGTGCGTCGTCGGATGGATCGTTTCGATGCATCCGCCTTGATCGACGGCGACATCCACGATCACCGCACCGCTCTTCATGGTTTTGACCATCTCCCTCGTCACCAGCACCGGAGCCCTTGCCCCACGGAGGAGCACCGCTCCGATCAGCAGGTCGGCCTGTCGGATCTGTTCCCGGATAGTGTAGCTGTTCGAGAACAGAGTGGTAATATTGCCGGGCGAGATATCCTCGAGGTAGCGCAGGCGTTCGAGGTTGACATCCATCAGTGTGACCTTGGCGCCCATCCCCGCGGCGATCTTGGCGGCATTCCACCCAACGATCCCGGCGCCGAGTATCACCACATTCGCCGGAGGTACTCCCGGCACTCCCGCGAGCAGGATCCCCCTGCCCTCCATCGGCCGCTCGAGGTACTTCGCGCCTTCCTGGATCGCCATCCGACCGGCGACCTCGCTCATCGGTATCAGCAGCGGGAGTGATCCGTCGGGCAGCTGGATCGTCTCGTAGGCGACGCAGACTGCGCCGGTCTCGATCATTGCCCGGGTAAGCTCCTCGCTCGCCGCGAAATGGAAGTAGGTGAAGACGACCTGCCCTCGCCGGATAAGCGGATACTCCGGCGGGAGAGGCTCCTTTACCTTGACGATCATGTCGGAGCGCGAGTAGATCTCCGCCGCGCCGCCCACGATCTCAGCACCCGCCAGGAGGTAGTCCTCGTCCGTTATGCCTGTACCGAGTCCGGCACGCTCCTCGATCAAGACTGTGTGCCCCGCCTTCCGAAGCTGCTCCACTCCGGCCGGAACCAGCGCTACCCGATATTCATTGTCCTTCGTCTCCCTCGGGACACCGATGATCATCTGACTCCTCCTGCGGCTGCTCGTCTGCCATACGCTTGTGGTCCTCGTTTACCCCGGAGAATCCCATGGGTAACCTCGACACAGTATACCACATCGGACAATGGCGTCTGGCGACTCCGCGACGAGGGAACGGCCATGGAACGGCGTATGGTGCACGAGGAACTGCTCGATGAATCCGACGCCACACGCTCCGAGATCGAGGGGCACGTCAAGAACATTACGATGGCGAACAGGCTGCTCGGCGGCACGGATGCCGTCATGAAGCCGCTGACACGTCTCATCGGCCGAAAGCCCGCTCGCGAGCCGGTCCGCATCCTGGACCTTGGCACCGGCGCGGCGGATATCCCCATTACCATCGACCAATGGGCCCGCAGGCATGGGATCGCCGTCCGGATACTCGCGCTGGACAGCGATCCCACCGTGGTAGATATCGCCAGACGAAATACGCGCGAATTTCCGGACATCAGCATCGACCTGATCGACATCCGCACGCTGCCCTACCGCAACCGCTCATTCGAGTACGTGATATGCTCCCAGGTTATCCACCACCTCGATACCCCCGACGTAATCGGGGTGCTCCGGAGCATGTGCAGGCTTGCCACGCAGGGGATAGTTGTGAGTGACCTTCATCGCCGGCCGTTCTGCATCGGCGCGGCATGGGTAGGCTCCCGTCTGGTATCCAACAGGCTGAGCAGGAAGGACGCGGCGTACTCCTTTCGGAGCGCCTTCACTCCGGCAGAACTGGAGGAACTCGCTGTGCAGGCCAACCTGCCCTGCTGGGAGATCCACAAGTACGGCCCATGCCGCCTCGTCCTCGTGATGGACATGCGCAGCATGGAGTGCCGCCGCAATCCGGTCCCCCCGTGCCACGCACCGGCAACGGGATGATCCGACCCCAAGTCACCTCCCCGACGGTCCATAGTCATGCCTCTCGAACAAGCGCCGGGCTCTGAAGTGCGCTGCGGCGGAACCGGTTTTCGGGCAAGCGCGCCTGGGTACAGACCTCGCAGAACACTAACGCAGGCTCGCGGTTTCTCCTCCCGAAACGGAGTCTACACGTCGGAGGGAATGAGGATGGCAATACGACACACCGCACTGATACTGCTGGCGACAGCGTCACTGCTGGCTCTCGCAGGATGTGGGGGCGACGATGACAGCAACCTCGTGGTATTGGACATCGACAACCTGCCACAGATCATGAATCCGGCCTTCATCTACACGGCGTGGGTCAGGGCGGACGGAAGCGTCTCGAAGCTCGATTCGTTCAATACTCTGCCCGACGGCACGTTGAGGCTCAGCCGGTTTGCACTCGTCCAGACGCTGGATACCGGAGACGACGTTTTCATCACCATAGAGCCTAACCCCGACCCGGACCCGGACATTCCGACGGATACCGTGGTGCTGACCGGCACTATACAGGGCGATACCGCGGTTCTGCTCTTCCCGGAACTCCAGGGATTCGCCAACGTCTCGGGCTTCGCGACCGTGAGTGGTGCGGGCAACAGACAGCTTCTGACCGAGTTCTTCAACCTGCCCGACGTATCGGACAACAACTTCATCTACCAGGGTTGGCTCAATGCGGGGGGCAACCTGATACCTCTGCAAACGTTCAACTTCAACCAGGCACCGGTATCGGATACCGTGGGATTCGATCTCACGACCGCGCAGTACTTCCTCTCGGTGGAGCCACTGCCCGATCCTGATCCGGGCATACCGTTCAGCATCCGACCGCTTTTCACCAACGGGAACCTGCAGGAGTTGAGGCGCATTCCGCTGGTTGCCTCGTCGATCGTACCCGACCAGCCGACGTTCAACTACCCGAGCGCGGTTGCGACGATCCGGTAGCCAGAGCATATTGCACAAGTCGAACTCCGCCATGTAGGAGCGGCTTCCCAGCCGCGAATGCCCACGTGACGCCACGAATTCGCGGCTGGGAAGCCGCTCCTACAACGGTTTTGAAATGCGCTCTAGGCTCCGTCCAGCGCGAGGTGCACACATCCGACTATGCCCGCGCGGTCTCCGAGCGCCGCCGGAACGATCTCCACGTCATCGGCGAGCTGGCTCATCGCTCGCTCACGGACGGTCCGACGCACGGTGTCGAAGAGCAGATCGCCCGACCTGGCGATCACTCCACCGCCGAGGATGACCATGCGCGGGTTGAGGATATTGACGACATTGGCCGCCCCGAGCCCGAGGTATTCGCCCGTCTCGGCCCAGATCCGAAGCGCGAGCGGATCACCGTCTCTCGCAGCGCGAGCCACATGGTCGGCTGTCACAGCCTCGACGCTCCCTGCGAGGCGGAGTATCATGCTGTCGGGGCTCGAGGCCAGATACTCCCTCGCACGTCTGGCGATCGATGTACCGGACGCGAGCGACTCCAGGCATCCTCGCCTCCCGCACAGACACCGTGGACCGTCGGGGAGAATGATCTGGTGGCCGAACTCGCCGGCGTTTCCACAGCCGCGGTAGACCTTCCCGCCGGCGATGATCCCGCCGCCGATCCCGGTGCCGATGTTGAAATATGCGAAATGATCGAGGCCGATCCCAGCGCCTTCCCGCGCCTCGCCGAGGGCGGCCAGCGTCACGTCGTTGTCGAGATATACGGGAGCGCTGAACGCACGCCCGAGGTAGTCGGACAGCGGGAGGTCGTCCCAGCCGGGGAGGTTCGGGGCAGTGAGGATCACCCCTCGGTCTCGGTCGAGAGGCCCGCCGCATCCGACGCCGATTGCGCGCACGGCAGCGGTGTGCGTCTCGTCCATCAGTCGTCTCCCGGCCGATTCGATGGATGCCAGGACGGCGGAAGGCCCCTGTTCGCGTGGCGTATCGATCCGCGCCTGAGCGATAATGCGCCCCGCGTCATCAGCGACGGCAACGATGGTCTTCGTCCCGCCGATATCTATGCCCAGTACCGGCATGACTACCTCCGGAAGGGATGGTATTAGCCCCTCTGCTGCGACCTGCGCAGGTTCTCGCGGGACCGGCCTATGCAGATATCGGTCAGGGGATGGTGGAACAACTGCTCCATGACCTTGAACGGCACGGCCGCGACGTGAGCCCCCGCGCGCATAGCATCCACTACGTGACCAACCTCGCGGATGCTCGACGCCATAACTTCGCTCCCCGAGCCGTAGGCGTCGGTCATAGCGACCGTATCACGCACGACCTCCATCCCATCGTGGTCGGACTCATCGAATCCGCTGACAGGCACGCTGACGTAGGTCGCGCCCGCCTTCGCCGCGACGAGCGCCTGCGCCGTCGAGAACACGAGGGTGACGTTGGTGCGGATGCCCTCATCGCTCAGGTGGCGGACAGCCCTAATGCCTTCCTGAGTCATCGGCACCCTGATGATGGCGTTCGGGTGCCAGGAGGCCATCTCGTGCGCCTCCTCGATCATCTCCGCGAACTCGGTCGAGGCTACATCGACGCTGACGGGACCGTCAACCATCCTGCAGATCTCACCCAGGAAACATCTCAGGTCACAACCCTCGACAGCCACCAGCGATCGATCGGCGGTCACACCGTCAACGATCCCCCAGCCATACGCCGTCTTGATCTCGTCGAGGCTCGCAGTGTCGATGAAGAACCGCATGGCGCTGTCCTCCCGAGTTGTCGAGGCCGACTGCTATCCCGCCACGATATCCGATACCGTCTTGAACTGGTCTTTGAGCGAAGGATAGAGCGCGCGGTAGACCCCGTAGTAGCGGTCGTACAGTGCGCCGACCGCCGAATTCGGCGCAGTGGCGGAGACGACCTGGATCGTGCTCCGACAGGCCTCCTCGACGCTGGGGTAGACCCCCGTGCCGACACCGGCGAGGAGCGCGACGCCGAACGCCGGGCCCTCCTCGATGTTGATCAGCACGTGCTCCTTGCCCGTTATGTCCGCCTGGATCTGCCTCCACACGCCGCTCCGCGCGCCGCCGCCCGATGCCCTGACCTGTGTGATCGGCACCCGCATCTCCCCCAGTATCTCGAAGGAATCGCGCAGGCCGTATGCGACTCCCTCGTACACCGCACGGATGAAGTGCCGCTTGTCGTGACGGAGGGTGATCCCGAAGAAGACTCCACGCGCGTTCGGGTCGGGGTACGGCGTCCGCTCGCCGGTGAGGTATGGCAGGAAGATGAGCCCCTCGCATCCGGGCTCGACCTCCGCAACCTGATCGGAGAGTATGTCGTATACCTCGGTCCCGGCGGCGCTCGCCTGATCGATCTCGGACTGAGCGAAGGTGTCCCGGTACCATCTAAGCGAGCCGCCTGCAGAGAGCATGACGCCCATCACGTGCCATTTGCCGGGGACCGCGTGGCAGAAAGTGTGGACCCTCAGTCCCGGATCGACGACCGGCTCGTCGGCGAAGGCGAATACCACTCCGGAGGTACCCACGGTCGAGGATACGATGCCCGTTTCCACGACGCCGTTGCCGACCGCGCCTGCGGCCTGATCCCCTCCGCCGCCGACGACCGGCGTCCCGGCCTTCAGGCCGGTGAGCGACGCTGTCTCTTCGGTGATCCGCCCGCTGATCTCGGGGGACTCGTACACCGCCGGCATCCAGTCGCGCGGAATGCCGGCGCCGTCGAGCATCTCATCGGCCCACCGCCGCTTCGTGACGTTGAAGAGCGAGGTGCCCGAAGCGTCGGACACCTCGGTGGCGAACTCACCGGTCAGCCGCAGACGGACATAGTCCTTAGGCAGGAGCACCTTTCGGGTCTTCGCATAGACTTCCGGCTCGTTGTTCCGCACCCAGACGATCTTGGGCGCGGTGAAGCCGGTGAGGACCGGGTTGCTCGTCAGTTCGACGACCTTCTCTCGGCCGATCGTCTCCGTGATCCAGTGGCACTCCGCGCCGGTACGTTGATCGCACCAGAGGATGCTCGGACGCAGCACCTGGTTGCGCTCGTCAAGGAATACCGCGCCGTGCATCTGCCCGGAGAGGCCGATGCCCTTGATCTCATCAGCGGGCACTCCGGACTTCGTGAGCACCGTGCGGATGGTGGAGACGGTCGCCTGCCACCAGTCTTCGGGGTCCTGTTCGGTCCAGAGGGGTTTCGGAGTGCTGAGAGGATAGGTGTCGGTGGCCGAAGCGATGACCTTGCCAGCCGCGTCGATGAGTAGAGTCTTGGTACCACTGGTACCGATGTCGATCCCGAGTAGATATGACATGGAAATGCCCCCTTGTTCACATATGGGGGAACGGAGTGTTGGAGTAATGGAGCAATGGGTGTTCCATCCTCAATATTCCATTACTCCAACATCCACTCCCTACATCTGGGTCTTCGCCCATTCGAGAATCACGCTTGCGGCGCGGAGATGGACCCGCGCTGATTCCTGATCGTACAACTGCGCCGGAACGCCCTCCGACGCGTCCGGGTTGCGAGAGGCGAGGAACTCGACGTTCAATTCGGCGGCGGCGTTCATCACCTCTATCGGAGCGTTAAGGGAGTTGGCCATCTGGATGAGGTGGTGGCCCCTGGGGTTCTTCTGCATCTTCGCGATGGAGGCCGCCTTGAGGGCCTTCTCGGCGGCCTGCTGGCTGAAGAAGACACTGGCATAGTAGATTCCGCTGTCCAGGAGCGTCGTTGCGGTTGCGTAGTCCGCGCGGGCCTGCGTCCAGAATGCCTGCTCCAGTCTCCTTAACGCTAGCCAACCTTCTCGTTCCAACTGTGGTGGTCCTTCTAGTCCGGGCTATGGCTCGTGACGCGTCCACTTATAGCACAAAAGGGATGCTGCTGCAAGCATCCCCACGTGACCGAACGCGGGCGGCGTTCCGCTCAAGGTCAGAGCGCCGCCCATCCTTCCATTGACCGTATGACATGCTACCCTGGTACGCTGGGAGTAGGTCTTGCCTGGGGAAGCGCTTCCCGGGCATTCTGCAGCCACGCGCTTGTCAGCTGAGATACCGTAGTGCCGTTCGCACGGGCATCCGCCGGCGTGACAGTGATCAGTTGGGTGTCCCCAACCATGATGATCCTGCTGCCGCCATCCCGAACCGCATAGATCGAGCCCGGATTCAGTGGCTCGAAGCCCAAGATGTACGCCAGACGCTCGTTGACCCTGTCGATCCTTTCCTGCGGAGTGAAGCCACCCGCAGGCACACGCGCGATCGCGATCAGTTCGTTCGCCACGACGACCTTCTCAGACATCGTGAAAGCTCCGGCGAACGACGCGAACGCGGCAATCATCACCGCGGCTACCACGGCGGTTACCATCAATCTCCTCACCGGATTCACCTCCTCATGCTGCAACGGAACCTCTTGTCCGAGGAACTTATACCCGACGCAACATGACCGAAAACGGCTGTCGGTGGGAGTTGCGCGATCTACCGGTTCGCCGCGCGCCAGGCCGAGAGTACCCCGAGACGGGCCGCGGATTCCAGCACCCTGCGGTCGATGCCTGCGGGGGTATCCCGCACCGTGTGGTAGTTCGGATGCTCCCCGTCCGCATAGATCAGAGAACTTGGGACGCCTTTCCTCGTGAACGCAAGGTAGTCGCTGGCCCCGGGGTACTTCTCGGCCTTGATTAGGATGCCCAGGTCGGCCGCGCTGGTGTCGATGTGCAGGTGGTGATCGGGGTACGACGCCGCGCCGGTGGTGACGAAGCAACCCGGCTTGCCCTGGCCGACCATGTCGAACTCCAGGTTCGAGACGATCCTCTTCAGGGCGAACGGTGGGTTTGCCGCGAAGTAGTTCGAACCGATCAGCCCCGCCTCCTCGCCGGTCCAGGCGGCGAAGACCATGGTCCGCCTGGGTGTGAGGCCCGACTCGCGGATGATACGAGCGATCTCCAGCATGACGGTGACGCCGGACGCATTGTCGTCGGCGCCATGGAAGATCTCGCCGCCGGCAGACGCGCCCAGGTGATCATAGTGCGCGCCGACCATGACGATCTCGTCCGATTCGCCGGGGATCATGCTCACGACGTTGTACGTCTTGCGCGCGGGATCGCAGACCGGAGTCACCGTGAGCTTCACCTGCGATCCGACGGCGCCCACCTTCGGCGGCCGCCGCGCGATATCGGAGGCGCCCAGCAACTCGGAGCCGATCTTCTCATCGACGGCAAGGTATGGGAAATCAGCGATGGCGCCGGCCAGACCGATATTCGTGCCCCACTCATCCCCAACGCCCGACGGACGGCAGATGAGGCATGCGACCGCGCCATGCTGGTAGGCCGTCACCATCTTGCGCACTGCCGTCGATCCCTTGGTCAGCTTCACACCTGTGGGCTGACCGGGAAGCCAGAGCACGATCTTGCCTTTCACATCGATGCCGTGGTAGTCGTCATACCCCGATTCCGGCTCGTGAATGCCGTGGCCGACGAACACCACCTCGGTGTCGAGATCAAGGCCTCCCGCGCCGTTGTAGTTGCTGTAAGAGAACCTCTCCGTCTTCCATGATGCGCCCGACGGATACGACAGCGTCGCGGTGATCTCGTTCTTCGACTTGATCAGCGAGTAGCGCATCGTGAGAGGCTGCTTGTACCCCTCCATCGCGTCGCTCCGGAGTTCGGCCAATCCCGCGCTCTGAAACTCGGATGCGATGTAGTCCGCCGCAAGGTAGTGCTCCGCGCTTCCCGCGCGGCGGCCCTGGAACTCGTCGGAGCATAGGCGCTCCAGCGTTGACATCATGCGGCCGATGTTGACCCCGGCGAGCAGTCTCTGCTCATCGGGGAGGAGATCCGATCGCGCAGGTCCGGCGAGCATCAGTGCCGAGATCACCGGCAGCAGGATCGACAGCATCAGCCGCATCCCGCGCCGGCGGTACCTGAGTGAGTGCCCGTGTATCATTGAACCACTTTCTAATCCCGATCAAGCGCCGGGTAGAAGCAAGTCTAGACCTCACCGCGAAGGGTGTCAAGGGCGATGGAATCACGGCTGATATGGCCGGACAGCAACCATCCGCCGCGTTCGTTGGGGGAACCTGCGGCATAGGAGAGGAGTCGAATAAGCAGCGGCTCCATCCGCGATGCTTCATTGCTTCCCGAGCGACGTCGCAACGCCTCCTTGCCGGTCGGAACAGGAGAAGATGATGGCTCAACGATACGAGGTTGTCGGACTGGTCATGCTCGTGGCGCTCGCGCTCCTGCCGCCCGGCTTGGCGATCATGGCGCTCCTCGACCGGCTGAGATCGCGCTTCACCGGCGCGCGGAGACGTGTCTGGCTGCCAAGGCTCGCGGTCGCCGCCAACCTGCTGCTCGCCGTGTGCCTGATCGACGGATGGATGATCGAGCCGCGAATGGTCACTGTCACGCGGATCAGCGACACGTCATCGAAGATCGCCCCCGACACCGGAGAGTTGACGATCATCCACATATCGGACATCCACTTCGAGCGCCATACCGCCTTCACCGAAAGGCTGCTCTCCGACATCGAAGCGCAGAAGCCGGACCTCATTCTCCTGACGGGCGACGTCCCGCAGCTTGGGAGATTCGATCGCCGGGAACTCTATGAGTTCCTCGGCCGATTGGGGAAGATCGCGCGCGTCTACGCGGTTCCGGGATACTACGAGGATGAGACGGTGATAGACGAGAGCCCGATCAGCGACGGAGTCCTGCTGAGGTCGGAGTCTGCCGAAGTGGAAGTGCGCGGTACCAGGCTGGTCATCCAGGGATTCGGGCCGAGCGACCACATCCGACCCGAGAGCCGGCCTCAGACGGGGAATGCCCTGTATCTGGTGCTCGATCACACGCCCGACACGATTCCGCTCGCGGCCCGTCTGCGTCCGGACTGGTTCTTCTGCGGGCACACGCACGGCGGTCAGGTACGACTGCCGTTCTGGGGCGCCATCATCACCGCGTCAGACACTGGGAAGCGCTTCGAGTACGGTCGGTACCGCGTGGGTAGGACGCAGGCGTTCGTGACCCGAGGCATCGGGCTCGAACCGCGTCCCGCGCCGCAGGTTCGCTTCCTCTGCCCACCGGAGATTGTCGTCCTGCGGATCAGTAGCCCAAGGTAGGCATGCGAGTACCTCAGCATCTCAGTTCGCGGACGCACCAACGGGGCCTACCCAACTCACATACTCACCTACTGACAGACTGACAAACTCCCTCACTTGTGCTAGAATACCCCCAGACTGTTCCCCGAAAGGAGCCGCTATGGCAAACGTGAAACCCGGTCTGGAAGTCCTGATCGATGAGCGGATGAACCTCGTCGAGGGCGCGAGAGTGGGCCTTGTCACCAATCACAGCGCAGTCACCAGCGATGCGACCCACATCGTCGATGCCCTCCTGAAGGCAGGCGTGAACTTGACCGCCTTCTATGCGCCCGAGCACGGGGTACGCGGCGACATGGCGGACGGCGATGAGTTCAGCTCCGGGAAGGACAACCGGACGGGCATCACGGTCCACAGCATCTACGGCTCCACCAGGAAGCCTACTCCCGAGATGCTCGAGGACGTGGATGTACTCGTCTACGACTTGCAGGACATCGGCGGCCGGTACTACACGTTCACCTACAGCATGTCCTACTGCATGCAGGCGGCGGCTGAGAACGGCAAGCGGTTCATTGTGCTCGACAGGCCGAACCCGGTCAACGGCGTCACGGTGGACGGCCAGGTGCTCGAGCCGGAATGCGCATCCTTCATCGGGCTGCACGCGATCCCCGACCGCCCGGGCATGACAATCGGCGAGCTGGCCCGGCTCTTCAACGACACGCTCGGCTACGGCGCCGACCTCACCGTGGTGAAGTGCAAGGGATGGACGCGCGACATGTGGTGGGATCAGACCGGCCTTCCGTGGACCGTGCCCTCTCCCAACGTGCCGACGCCGGACACCGCGCTCGCATTCACGATCACGTGCCTGATAGAGGGGACCAACCTCTCCGAGGGGCGAGGCATCACACGGCCGTTCGAGATCGTGGGCGCGCCTTTCGTCGATGCATATGCGCTTGCGGACCATCTGAACGCGGTCGGCCTGCCGTGTGTGCGGTTCAGACCAGCGCACTTCATCCCCCACACGTCGAAGCATGCGAAGATCCCGTGCAACGGCATTCACATCCACTTCACGGACCGCAACGGCGTACAGACGGTGCGCACCGGCCTGCACGTAGTAAAGGCATTCCACGACCTGCACCGCGGCGACTTCGAGTTCCGCGATCCGGACGGGTCCGGGATCAACCACTTCGACAGGGTGGCGGGAAGCGTTCGCACGCGGAAAGCAATCGAGGCGGGCGTGCCGGCGGATGAGATCTACGCGACGTATCTTGACGGGCTGGAGGCGTTCAAGGGCCTGAGGGAGAAGTACCTGATTTACTAGGGGAAAGAAGAATGGTGGAGCAGATGGGATTCGAACCCACGACCTCATCCGTGCGAGGGATGCGCTCTCCCAACTGAGCCACTGCCCCACTCGGGAGACATTATACCAGATAATCCCGAGCAAAGTCAACGGATTTGCGACTGCGGAATGCGGATTTCGGATCGAGGATCACCGATCCGCGGCAGTCTGAGAGGAGAACCGAATATGCCAAGAGTGAAAACCGGACTCGAGTTGATGCTCGATCAGAGACTGGACGTCGTCCGCGGCCGGAGAGTCGGCCTGGTTACCAACCACAGCGCGGTGACCGCCGACCTGACCCACATCGTCGATGCCTTGCTCGCGGCGGGCGTCAACCTGCGAGCGCTCTACGGCCCGGAGCACGGTGTCCGCGGCGACGTGGCGGACGGCAAGGAGGTCGAGTCGTACCGTGACCCCCGGACGGGCATCCCCGTCTACAGCCTTTACGGTCCGACGAAGAAACCGACGCCCGAGATGCTCGCGGACATAGACGTTCTGATCTTCGACATCCAGGACATCGGCGCGAGGTTCTACACCTACCTCTACACGATGTCGTATTCGCTCCAGGCGTGCGCGGAGAACGGCAAGATGTTCGTCGTGCTCGATCGGCCGAACCCCGTCAGCGGCAACGCGGTCGAGGGCAACATCCTCGATACGCGCTTCTCGTCGTTCGTCGGGCTGCATCCGATCCCGATCAGACATGGGTTCACGATCGGTGAGGCGGCTCAGTTCTTCAACGCGGAACTCGGATACGGCGCGGCCCTCGATGTCATCCCGTGCCAGGGATGGAAGCGGGCGATGTATTACGACGAGACCGGCCTGCCATGGATCATGCCGTCGCCGAACATGCCGACCATCGACGCAGCGATCATGTACACAGGACTCTGCTACATCGAGGGAACGAACGTCTCCGAAGGGCGCGGAACGAGCAAGCCTTTCGAGGTAGTAGGAGCGCCCTTCGTCGACGCGTACCGGCTCGCAGACCATATGAACTCGCTTGGGCTGCCCGGCGTGCGCTTCAGGCCGACGAGCTTCTTCCCGAGTTCCTCTAAGCACAGGGACAGCCAGTGCTTCGGAGTGCAGGTTCACGTCACGGACAGAAGCAAGCTGCAGACGGTACCGCTAGGCCTGAGCCTCATCAAGGCGCTTCACGATCTGTTCCCGAACGACTTCCAGTTCCGAGCGCCCGGCCCGTCGGGGAAGAGCTTCTTCGACCTGCTGCTCGGCACCGACAAGGTCCGCCACGCGATCGAGGCCGGCGCGTCGGTGCAGGACATCGTCTTCTCCTGGCAGGACCAGTTGTCGGAGTTCATGATGAAGCGGAGGAGCTACCTCCTCTACATCTAGCAGTCCATCCCATAGGTCCCGTGCGGCGCATGGGACCTATGGGACCAGTCGAATGTAGTCCACCTCGATGTGCGCATCCCGAACGTCGCACGGATCGAGCCGGAGCGCGCCGATGCGTCCCTTCCACGCGGGCGAGGCATCGAGATCGAGCCTGTAGACGTGGAACTCGCCGTCCGCGATGATGTCGAACCTGGCACTCGACGGCTCGCTGAATCCGCGCGCCTTCCCGGCCCAGAAGAGCTGCGCTCCCCTGCCCTTGTCCACCTTCATCCTGATCTCCGCCCACCGGAAGCTCTTAGAGTCCAGATCGGTCGCCTCGCCGTACATCGCAGGGTCGGACCCGCTCGATTCCGCGATGAGGCGTCCGTTCTCGACTCGGGCATTCGTCAGGTTCTGGATCGCGTCCCAACCCGGGCGGATGGGATCATCGAACTCCCAGACGCTGGCGGGCGCCGGCTTCTCCAACTCGTACGGTCCGAGGCCGACATCCTGCGGCACGAGATCGGCGTGATCCGTCGGCGCGAGGGTGAATACCTCCCTGATCGCATCTACATGGCCGAAGCCCCACTCCTGATGCGGCTCGACGTAGTCTCCTTCGCCGAACTCATTCCACGCCTCGATGAGCACCATCCTCGGACCTGCGACCTTCCGATTGTCCACGAACGTCCTCGCATTCCGCAGCATCTGCTTGAACAGCTCGGGCGTCTTGCCGGTCCGGACGCGCGCATTCGGACCGTGCCACGGGCGCGAATCCCATCCGGGCTCCGTAACCGGGATGTACGGAAGCGATGTGTTGTCCTGGATGGCGTTCCAGATGTCCCTGAAGCCTGTTACCATGTCCGCGTAGGGCGCGACCAGCCGGCCCTTGTCGCCGGCTGAGGGGTAGTTGTACCCGCTCACCGCGTCGTAGCCTTCCTTCTCAAGAGTCTCCAGGCCGCCGCGTCCGGGGTAGCTGCAGGCCACGAAGTAGATGCCGTTCAAGCCGCGAGCCTTCGCCATCTCGCGCGACTTGTCGAACGCGGCCCTCACGCCGTCAATCCCCATGTCCTCCGTCAGTCGGTGCGGCGAGAAGATGATCACGATCGGCTTGCCGTCAACCTTCATGTATTCGTCGCGCAGGAAGTAGTTGTCGAGCCAGTAGTTGGTCACGTTCACCATGTCCTCGGCGGAGGAGGTCTTCGGCGCATTGTGATTCGCCCAGAGGAGGCAGAACTTGATCTTGTCGCGGTATCTCGCGTTGAAGAGGCCTTGGTGGATGGCGTGCTCCAGATGCCGTCCGCCCATCGACCAGTACCAGTCGTAGACGATGAACGTGATTCCGTGCTCGACCATCCACTTGATGTGCCAGTCCGCGACCTCGGGATCGCCCTCGCGGTAGTAGCCGAGCAGGGGTCGGCGCTCGGGGAAATCATCGAGCACACTCCACTTCGTGTACGTTGGCCAGCCAGGGTAGTAGTAGATGCCGACTTCGTACGGGCCGCGAACAGGCTTCGGCTCGGGCACGTAGTCGGCCTTCCCGGCCTCGACGGCGGGATACCAGCGGACGGAGGCGCTTTCGTGCATGGCGGTCGCATTCGGCGCCGAAACACTCAGCGCGCAGCGTGAGAGTACGCCCACGCCCAGAGCCTTGACATTCCATGTGAGCGTCGCGCTCTCTCCGGGTTTCAGAGCGGAAATGCGTCGGACCGACTCGCCCTCGATCACACCGCCGGGCGCGTTCGGATTCGTCAGGCGCGGCCCACGGTTCTCGGGGACCCTGAGGTAGGCCTTGATGTCATGGGCCGTCTCGCCGCCATCGTTGGTGACCGTCGCCTGCACGACCGCGGTCTGCCCGGTGCGGCTGATCGGGTCTCGAAGGCCGAAATAGGTGATCGCCAGTTGGGGCGGACCCTTCGGGGCCTCACATGCGCCCGCGAAGGACACCGTCACCGGCCGCTCCGATGGAGGGATCACCAGCGCCAGCATCCTGATCCGCCCACTCCAGTCGGGCAACTCCTCGGCCGGGATGTTGTACACGCGCGCCCCGCCCGGCTTCAGATGTATCGTCCTGGACCGCACCCCGGGATGATCGTCGGTGACCCACTGCAAGACGATGCGCCCGCCCACGGTCCCCTGCGCGTTGACCGCGAGCCAGGGATAGTCGGCGGCATCGAAATCGAGTTCCGGGGAAACCAGCAGGACTTCCTCCTTCGACCGGACGACCATGCCGCTGTCGCCGAGTTCCACCGGGATCGAGGCGACCCACGCCTGTTCCGGCTTCGTGAAGTCGAAGAACACGCGGTTGCTCTCGGGGGAGACGATCTCGACAACCTTGATGTAGTCCACCTCGAACTCGGCGTCCTCGGGAGGATCGAGGCGCAGGCGGATGATCTTCTCCTCCCCGTGCCAGAACGGGAAGATGTGGTAGGTGCGGAAACCCCCCGCCCTATAGTCGATCCTCCGCAGCTTCTCCGGCCGGAATCCCTCATACGGAGGCTCGGTCGTGTTCGTGTAGAACAGCTCGCCGTATCCGTCCGAGGAGGTCTTCATGCGGATCTCGACGTACTGGTTCGGCTTCGCGGGGATCTCGAAGAGCGGGCCGTGGATGAACGGGTCCCGTTCCACGGTCCTGCCGACGAGACACCCGTCGCGGACAGCGACGTCGGTGATTCCCCTGCCGGGCGACCAACCCATGGAGTCGCCGGGCTTGTCGAATCCCCATTCGGCGACGGTCTTGGTCTCCGCGTCGGCGGACGAAACGACGATCAGCGATATCAGTGCCGCCAGGACGGCGAGTGATCTGCTCACAGCGGTATTCCTCCCGGGTGCGATGGTCAATGGACCCTTCGACCGCTCCTGCGGCTTATCCTTCCGCTTAGCCGGGTACATCAGTAGCAGTCGGCTATCCGAACCGGACGCCCCGGAGCGTGCCGCGAGACGGGAGTGAGAACATATGGAACTGGCAGTTGCGGGCCTGTTCCTCGACGGCCGATCGGCGGAGGAGGCGGTGAGATCGCTCGTCGAGCACGGGTACGCGCCCGACCGCATATCGGTCGTCGCAAAGGCGGATCCCGAGTCGTCGAGTGAAGAGATCAGTGAGGTCGAGGAGAACCCACCCGGCGAAGAGACTCTGAGAGGCACGATGACCGGCGGAGTGCTCGGCGGCATTCTGGGGCTGGCGGTCGGGGTCACCGCCGTCGCGCTCCCGGGAGCAGTGATCGCCGTCGGGCCGATCGCGGGGTTGATCGGCGGCGCCGCGCTCGGAGCCACCGCCGGCGCCATCGTCGGCTCCCTGCGGGAACTCGGACTCACAGAGGACGAGGTGCATGGGTACATGACAAGCATCGAGGCGGGGGCGGTGCTGGTGGCGGTCCACGCACAGAAACACAGCGTCCATCGTGCGGAGCGCATCCTCACCGATGCGGGCGCTCGGGACGTACACGTGGTCTATCCGGAAAGTTGAGAAAGGGGGACCGCAGACGCAATCCCCCATTCGTCCACAGGCTAGTTCCCGCGTACGTCGGCGAACTCCCCATCGTAGTTGCCCTGCTTCAGGAGTTCATCTCCCTTGAAGATGTGATACGAACACGGCCCGTGGAAGACGCGGTTTATGCCGGACACCATCCGATTCGATCCGCCTGCGTATACCGTGCAGTAGCCCTCACCATAGGGATTCTTGCCCACCAGTATGACTCGGAGCTCACCGACCGGCGCTTTCACGCCCTTCCACTCGAGCGTGCCGCCGTCGACCTTGATCCCCAGCGGCTTCGTGGCGGCGTTGAACAGCGCGGAGCCGATGGTTGTGTAGATGACAAATCCGTCCTTGAGCTTCTCTTTCCGCGCCGGTTCGTCAAGCTTCGAAGCATCAACCAATTCCCATCCGGACCAGAAGCGACCTTGCATCTGCGTCACAAAGCTAACGGCATCGGCCCTGCCATCACCCTCTGCCACGTCGCAAACGATGCACTTACCAATCCGTGATTGCCGGTTAATGTTCAGGCTCTCTTTCGGAAGAAGAGCGCGCACCGACTCCTGCGAGAAACCGTCCAGAGCCTTGATCAGTTCAGGGTAATACGAATCGAGCGTCGGATACTTGTTGCGGTTCTGCTCGTACTCCTCCAGCTTGCCGACGAGGGCGTCGGTGAACACGAATCCCTCGGACATGTTCTTATTACGCTCCCTGTCGCCCGCCTCCTGACCGTCTACCAGGTATGCGAGTCTGCTGGTCACGGCGCGAATGATGCTCTCGTTGACGACGGTCTTCCATTTCTCATACGCCTGAGCCTTCATCTTGTCTTTCATCGGCGGGAATAGGTTCGAGTACTTGTCGGCGAGTTCCCAGTGCTTGTCGGTCAGCGGGTTGATGAACGAGTGGCTGAACTCGTGCCGCTGCAGGAAGTCGAAGATGCTTGTCGTGCCGAAGACCGGCGTGCCGTCCTTCACCGCAGTCGGCCCCATGATCGAGTAGATATCGATCACGCCTTTCCTGCGCTCGACCCGAGGCCCGTAGGCACCATGGCCGAACAGCGGCGAGATGATCACCGAATAGCTGTTTCGCTTCTCTCCGTAGTACTTTTCGAGCAGGCCTACGTTGTCGCCGCCCCCCACGGTCTTCATCGTTTCCTCTGCGATCTGCTTGTAGGAGGACGCGTGCTTCTTGTAGAACTCGGCGAAGCGCGATTCCATCGCGAATGCACTGAGCGCCTCCGCGAAGGCTGTCATCTGCTCCTTGCCCCCGGCACGCTCGACATCAAGAGCATCGTCGGTGAAGATAACCGGGTCCAGAGAGAGATCGTGGGTCAGATACAGGACGACATGAGGAGGCGCATCGAAGTTGAACCCCTTCGAGGACATGCGGCTGAACATCCCGATCACCGGATGATCCTCCGACTTGGCGAACCACTCATCGACGTCTCTGCGGTACGGAAACTCCAGTTGGGTAACGAGGCTGCGATGCTTCGTCCGATAGTCGCTCAGGTACTGCACGATGGAGAGCAGTTCCATCCGCGGGTCCACCACGACTGCCAGCGAGTTCTGCTTAACGAATACGGGCTGCAGATCAAGATCCACTCCGCAGGCCGTCTGATTCCCCAGCAGCACGATAGCAGCCAGTACAACCAGCAACCCTATTCCGTGTAGCTTTGTCCTGATACTCATCGAGCACAACCTCCTCTATAGTGTGTTGTGATCCAGTTGGTACTTGATAGTGCACCCCAGGCCTTGGTTTGCAGCAAGGAGACGCCGCCAGACGAGGGTGGTAGTCGCAGTACGGGCTCTCACCTCATCGGCCGAAGGATCAGCGGTTAGCAGCCTTGCCCCGGTCGGCAGTCGTATGGCAAGCACATACGCGGACTCACGCTCTACGCTAGTCAGTTGGCTCCAGCGGAACATCCAGCCATCCTCCTGCTTCACGGCAGCGTGGACATCGGACGGTCGGTAGATCGAGATCGTGTCCCACGTCTCTCCCGGAGCAACCGGGCGCGGCAGATCCGCTCGGTAGTTGTATGTATCCGGGTAGTTGGGATCATCGTTGTCCTCGCAGATGAGCGCCAGTTCCTCACCCTGCGCCCCGAGGTACTCCAGGTTGTAGCTCTTCGTCGCGCGGAACTCGACCTCATCCCGGATCCGGTCGTGTGTGTTCACAGACCGCCATGTTGCGTAGACAGCGGGCTTGCCCTCCGCATCAAGCTCGACGATGTGCATGAGCTTCGCGTCACTCTCCAGTGCATCGAGAGCGGACGTGATCCTGCTCGTGCCATCGAGCCGGCTCCGACACTTCGGGCAGTGCCCCAGGTGTCGGTCCATCGCTCCCAACTCATCGGGCATCAATGACCCGTAGAGGTAGTCGAGCATGCGCACCGCAGTCAGGTCCGCACAGGTCATCTCCATCGCATCTTCCGTCACGCCGATCGCCTCCTTGAGCTTGCCTACTGCCACGCTTACACGCCATTTGGCTGTGCCCACCGCGCAGTGCGTTCGGTCCGCGATCTCGTCGTAGGTGTAGCCGCAATAGTGCTTCATCAGGAGTGCGGTTCTGAGATCAGTGGCGAGTTCGGATATGGCCTCGCGAATGCGGATGATCGCCAGATGATCGGGCGTGCCGACAGAGGAGAGCCCACACAGGTACTCGGCGCCATCGATGGGAGTCTCCGCGTGAACATAGCGGCGGCGGACGTGAGCGAGGAAGAGGTTCTTCGCGATGGTGGATAGCCAGGCCCGGTCGTTGTCACCCCGATAGCCGGAGATGCCTTCCCGAGCCCTGAGGTAGGTCTCCTGGAGCAGGTCGTCGGCCAGGTCGATATCCCTGGTGAGGCCGATCAGCATCCGCCTGACATACAGGGAGTCCGATGCCCACATGCGCTCGAAACGCTCGTACGTACTCTCGCTGGCCTGCATACACACCGTGAATCGCCCCTCCACATGTCTGATGCATCGGGAATCGCAAATGGTTGGCAGAACAGCAGAACATGTCTGCCCGCTTGGAAGACATTAGTGTTCCATTAAGTTGAAAAGTGTGTTTTCAACTTAATGGAACTTCCGGGCTGCATAGTTAAGTTGGACTCCCGATCCAACTTAACTATGCACTAGCAGTGGATGATCGGCGGCGCGGAGGCGTGGCCGGCCGAGTACGATCGCGATCAGGATTATGAGTACGAGGCCCTAACCCCCGAGACCCTCGAAGAGCTTCCTGGCGTTCTGGCCCGCGATCCTGCCCATCGACTCCTCGGAGATTCCGCTGCTCTTGATGAGCGCGAGCATCGAGGCCGGGTCCGCGAACGGCTGGTCGCTGCCGAAGAGGATTCGATGCGCGCCGACTTTCGCCACCGCGTCGCCGATCTTCTCGGAGTCGTAGGAGCCGGAGGTCTCGAGCAAGACGTTCACTCGCGCGTCGGCGACGTTGATCGCCCGCTTCCAGTCCGCGCCGCCCATGCCGCCGATGATGAACTTGATCGTCGGGAACGCCCTCGCCATCTCGCTGACCGAATCCACGGCTTCGAGACTCGCGGCGTGAACGAATACGGGCTTGGTGAACCGCCGATAGCCGTTGAGGATCTCATCGTAGTCTTCGAGGTTCGGGTACGGCTTCGTGGAGCCGGTGTAGAAGGCGGCCGCCACGAACTTGCGGGAGTTCATCATCCGGCGCATCTGCTCGATGGACTCCTCGGGGTAGCTCGGATTTGCGACGAGGTAGCCGTAGAGCCGGTCGTCGGTCTTCAGCACCTCGAAGAGCTCCTCGTTCCCACGGCGGAAGTCGCACTCGACGGCAAGCCTGGACGTGAGCACCGCGATCTCGATGTTGTACCGCTCCATGGCTTTGATCAGGCCGTCCTTGCCGTAAGGGCGACCGACGGCATCGAAGTCTGAGTAGTTGACGCGGGTATCTATAGCCATTTACGCGGCCTCCAGTATTCTCTTGATGTTTCCGCCGAGGACGAGCTGTTTCATGTCGTCGGACAGCTCGGAGTACACGACGTAGTAGAGCGACGATGCGATGGAGCGGCGGGGCGCTCCCGACCCGAAGATGACGCGCTCGGGACCCATTCTCTCGGCGAGTAGTTCGAGCGCTCCGGGGACGTGCAGTTCGTGCGTCTCGACCATGATGTTCTGCGCCGACGACACGGCCAGCACTTCGCTCAGGTTCTCCCCGCAGACCCCGGAGAGGATCACCGGAGCCGGATAGTTCGCGGTGAGGCGCGCGATCCGTGAGGGCTCGCCCGGTGTCTCGGCGCTGATCATCACCGGCATCTTCTGCGCGGCGAGTTGGCTAAGGACGTTGACGAATGCCGCGGAATCGACCGGCCAGCCCTGAGAGCCGGGGTAGAACTTGCTGATGCGGAATCCCTGCGCCTTGAGGGTCTGCAGATCGCCGCCGAAGTACCGTCCCGGATTGATAGTCGCTACCGGCACGAGTCGCTGGTTACCCTTCGCTACCTCGAGAGTCTCCGCGTTCCCTCGGACGTGGTCGGAGAAGACGCCGATGGTGCAGAGCGTCAGGCTGGCGGTGATCCTGTATGTCTCCATGTCTCGGAGGAGCCGCTCCGCCGAGAGATCGAGATGATGAGTCGGATAGACCCCGATCAGTGTGTTGGCATCGATGATCTGGTATTCCAATGTGCGCTGTCTCCTCTCGAATCCGCGCGTCGCTTCCATTCAGATGGTGCTTACAGCTCGGATACGGCTGAGCCCGATCCGGCCGCCATATAGAAGGACGGGACGACCTGCCGGTCTTGTTCCCGGATCGATGGGATGGTGGGCAAGAGTGCCGGCACGAGTACGATTGCGAGTAGGAGTAAGAGTAAGAGTAAGAATGCTCACGACTTCTGCCCTATCTCCTCGATCCCCCATGTCTTGATCACGTCGAGCGAGCCGTAGCCGGTGAGGTCGAGATGCACCGGCGTCACGGAGACCTTGTCGTCCGCGATCGCGCGTCCGTCCGTACCCTCATCGAGTTCCTCCGGCACGATGTCTCCGCCGAGCCAGTAGTACGTCCGCCCGGAAGGATCGGTGCGCTTGTCGATCCGCCCCGAGTACCTGCGCTTGCCCTGAGTGGTGATCTCGATCCCGGCAATCTCGCTCGCGGGGAGATTCGGGATGTTCACGTTGAGCAGAGTGTCCTCCGGGAGCGAGTGATCGAGAAGTATCCTCGCAAGGTGAGCGGAGAACTCCGCGGCGTACTCGAACCTGACATCCTCCTCGTAGGTCGCTATCGAGACGGCGAACGACGGGACGCCCATGATCGCGCCCTCCATCGCCGCAGAGACGGTCCCGGAGTACGTGAGGTCCCACCCGATGTTCGGCCCCCAGTTGATCCCCGAAACGACCAGGTCCACCTTCCCTCCGGCGACGTCCAGGACGCCGAGCGTGACGCAGTCGGACGGAGTGCCGTTGGTCGAGTAGCCGGTGGAGCCGTCGGGAAGCCTGACTTTGTGTACCCTGAGCGGCTTGTGGAGCGTGATCGAGTGGCCGGACGCGCTCCGAGGGCGGTCGGGCGCTACCACGACGACTCTGCCGACCGAATCCAGCGCGCTCTTGAGGGCCAGAATCCCCTCCGCGTGGATGCCGTCGTCATTCGTGATCAGGATCGTCGGTCCGCCGTTCTCGCTCATGTCCCATCCCTACACATAATAGACAGAGCCCCCGTCATCCGAAACGAGGGCTCATCGCGCGCGCATTCCGTATCGCCCGACTGATTATACATCAGCGGAAACGAGCAGGCAAGCGCGAGGGAAACGAACACCGGAGTAATGGAGTGTTGGAGTGACGGAGTGTTGGGAACCCATTGCTGCATTGTTCCGGCGCTCCACTACTCCGCTCGTCTCATCACCACTTCGTCCGCGCGGTGTACGTTACCTTCACCTCGCCATCCTTCGGGACCTCGACGGCGAACTCGACGGTGGAGCCGTCCTTCTTCGCGTACTTGTGGCTCGATTGCAGAATCCGCCAATCGCCCGTGAGGTGCTCGACAACCGTGACCGTCACCGGCGCGTCCTTGTGGTTGCGCAGAGTGACCTCGAAGCTTTCCTCGACTTCGGTCTGGCTGATCCGGCGGAAGTTGGTTCGGGTGTGCTCGCCGACAACGTCGAACGCATCGCCGAGGTAGAGGCGCACCTTCTCGTCCTTCGGGGTGTGATCGATCTCGTCCTCGCCGATGAAATGCTGGTTCGCGCTCGCCTCCTGCTTGTAGACGCGCACTCGACCCTTCGGAAGAGGAATGCCGAGGTTGTTCGCCTCCGTGTTAGCGATCTCTACCAGCACGTTCACCTTCTTGTTAGCCGAGACGTCGTAGCTCTCACCCGGGCGGTAGCTGCCGTAGCGCACGCTCCCCCACCAGTTCCTCCGCCCGTCGTAGATGTAGACCTTCGTCGCAGGGACGCGGGCTGCGGTCATGAGAGTGATCTGCTTCGTCTCCTTGTCGCGGACCGTGGTCTTCCCCTGGAGGGTGTAGAGGTGGTACTCGAAGAACGACTTCTCCGTGAACTGAGGCTCGGGTGCACCCCTGGCGGCGAGAGCGCGGTCGAACGCAAGCATCTCCTCGCGCATCGCCTTCTGCACCCGGCGCACGTCGCCCGCCATCAAGTTGAGCGAGGCATTCTCGTATGTCGCGCCGCTCTCATTGGTGAGAGTAACCCATCCGGTGATATCGACGTACTTGTCGAGCGGATCGACGACGGCTACATAGTCGGCCATCCAACTTATGCCGTTCGTGAGATACGCCACTTGAGTGTTGTGCGTTCCCGCTTTGGAGGCTTCGAGCTTCCAAACGAGCGTAGGCGTGGACACAAGCCCCTCCGGCAGTTCCGTCACCTCGATCTCGCCGTACGGATTGATGATAACTCCAGTCGCGGTCCGGATGACCCGGCCGCTCTGGCCCGAGCTGAGCAGCACTCCCTGCTCCTCGACGACCTTGCCGTCTATGATCCGGCGCACCTTCACCTGCTTGCCGATCGACTTGTTGAGGATCGTCTCCGGGCTGATGAGGTCGTACCGGTAGTTCTGCTCCCGGACGACCACGGCGCTCGGGTCGGTGAGCGACTTGAATGCGACCGAGGTTGCCTCGATCATGGCGGCGACGTCTTTGACGGCGATGTTGTTCACGCCCTGAGCGAGACTCATCTCGCGCTGCTCCTTCACGAGCGCGAAGCTCTGGTTGTAGATCGTAAGCTCGACGTCCGTCGCCTTCCCGGCGGTCCCCTGGGCGACAACGGGTCCGACCGCGAGCATGGCGACTATCAGCGGCAGAATGGTTCGTTTCATGGCTCTCTCCTCCAAATCTCGGAACACAGATGACACGGCGGGAATGCGGGGGGTCTCGGAGTGATGGAGTAATGGAATACCGGAGTATTGGAGTACTGGAGTACCGGAGTACTGATTCTTCCCATCGTTCCAATACTCCACCACTCCACCACTCCAATACTCCTCCCATGCCATCCCTGTTCTCTTCGTGAACGTTTAGACCTGCCTCTTCGTGGAACCTTCACGCCCGATCAGGTCACGGATCGCGCGCCGAACGGCGAGGGCGCCTTCGATCGCGTTCCTGAGCGGGCTCATGACCAGCGGGATCGCCTTCTCCGGGCAGACCTCCTGGCAGCAGTAGCACCGGATGCAAGCCGTGTAGTCGATCCTCAGGCGCTTCCCCTCCCCATCGATCGCGTGGACGGGACACGTCCGAACGCAACTTCGACAGTCCGTGCACTTCGCCCTGTCGAAGACGGGCTTACGCACCATATGGTTTCGCAGCATCCGGTAGAGCGGCTTCGGCAGCCGGCTGATGATGTCTCCTCTCGGCGGAAGCATGAAGTCATCGATCCGAACTTCGTCCACCGCCGCGCCAACGATCTCGATTCGGGAGAGGTCCGCGACGCCGACGCCCTGCTCGTTTGCCAGCCTGAGCGTAGGCACGATCATCGGATCGACGCCCGCGATCGCGCAGGCGACGGCATCGAGCGCGACGGGATCTTCCGAGGCCAGGATCACGCCGAAGTTCCTCCGCCGACCCGCGCTCGGCCCCTGACCGTCCATGCCGACGATCCCATCCATGATGCTGAGAGTCGGACGGATGCCGCGCAGGAGGTCGACGAGTATCTGCGCGAACATCTCGGGATTGTTCCCGGCCTGGAGGTGGAATTGGATCTTCCGTCGGCCGGGGATCAGGCCGTAGAGGTTCTTCACCGCGCCCGTGAGGAGCGTCAGTTCGTGCGTCTTGAACTTGCAGATGTTGATGACGGAGTCGAACCCGCTCAGCGCGGCGGCGACCGGGAGCCGCTTGAAGACCTTCGCGCCCGGCATCTCGCGTTCCTCGGACGAATCGTCGAGGCGGATGCTCTTCGCGCCGGTTTTCCGCATCACCTCGCGCATGCCGGTAACCTCGAGGAGATGCTCGTAGCCCTCCGGGGTGTCAGCGCGGATCGAGGGGCAGTCGCCGATGGCGCATTCGGCCCCGCACGCCATCGCCAGTCCGATGGTCCACTCCACGACGGCGGGATGCGCGCATACCCCGGCTTCGGGCGGATGCGGGGAGAGGAGGTTCGGCTTCACGAGCACGTTCTGCCCGGGCTGCACGAACCGATCGATCCCGCCGAGCAGATCGACCGCCTCCTTGACGGCTTTCAGCACATCGGAGGGGATGTAGTCACTGCACTTGATGATCGAGACTTTAGCTTGCAACGGTAGAGCCTTTCCTGGTGTTACTGAAGACCCTTTCTCCGCGAAAGGCCGCCCTACCTGCCCGCGCCCGATTCCTTACGCGGCCATCGCGCCGCCGACCGCGACCCAGGCGGCGTTCGAATGCGGGCCGAGTTCGTGCGCCTTCTGCCCCCGATACCGCACCATGTAGCTGTATCCGCAGGCCGGACCGGGCACGTCCTCGATGTAGGGAGAAGAGATCTCGAATGCGACCAGTCGGAACTCCTCCTCGCCGTCCTTCCGACGGTAGACATTCACTCCCGTCGCCCACGGCGGCTTGGTATTCTTCTGCTCGTTCATCGGATGCGTCCCGAAGTGGACGAACACCCTGCTATTGATGACCCGGACGTAGATGCCGGGCGGATCACTCAGAGGAATGGACTCCTGGCGCGCGCCGTCTCTGACATTAAGCCCCATCTCGGCGCGCATGGCGGGAGTGAGAGCGGGGTGGTAGTCGATCCGTCGAAACATCGCCCGGATGGCGCGGACCAGATCGTCGTGCTTGTCCCTCTTCGCGGCGGTCATCGCCATCGCATGCCTCTGCGCGTTCTGGTGGTTCTGGAGCGCGGTGGCGAATGCCTCCTGCTCGGCCTTCAGAGCCGCGACCTCAGCCTCGCTCAGCCCCAGCGTCTGGCGATATTCCGCGAGCTTATCGGCAAACCTCCGGGCCCATTCCCTGAGCTTCGTGTCATTATACGGAACATAATCGGGCATAGCACATTCCTCCGCGCGCGACGGTGTCTGAATCGGTTCCAGACGCTTCGGGATCGGTTCCCGACGCTTCTGAATCGGTTCCGGAAGCGTCGGCTTCGGTTCTCGACTCTTCGCAATCGGAACCAGGCGCTTCTGCTCCCGGATGCGAAGCTCCTGCTCCGGAACCAAAGGCGTCTCTATCAAGTCTATTATCGGCTGCACTGCGGTCAATCCTCAGTAGTCACCGCTCGGCGGCGTCCGGCATTCGATAATCAGGTATTCGCGCGGGGAGGATGGATCAACTTGCCGGACGAACAATCTATTGGCGTGAGTAGGCCGGGCCCGACGGCAAGAGCCGTCGGCGCATCGCGGCGAGAGAAGAATCGATATCGGAGGGCGGAGAACGTCATGGATGGATTGAAGGTCTGCGTCATCGGCGCGGGAAGCACGTATACTCCTGAACTGATCGAGGGGTTCATCAAGCGGAAGAAGGAACTCCCCGTATCGGAGTTCGCCCTCATGGATATCGACGCCGAGAAGCTCCGGGTCGTCGGCGGGCTCGCGGCTCGGATGATCGAGAAGTCGGGCCTCGGCGCGAAGGTCGATCTCATCACCGACCGGAGGAAGGCTCTCGAGGGGGCGGATTTCGTCCTCACGCAGATACGCGTCGGCGGGATTCCCGCGCGGATCAGGGACGAGCACATCCCCATCGAATTCGGCATCATCGGCCAGGAGACGACCGGCCCGGGAGGATTCGCCAAGGCGCTCCGCACGGTGCCGGTGATGATCGACATCGCCCGCAACATCGAGAAGCTCGCGCCGAACGCGTGGTGGATCAACTTCACGAACCCGAGCGGCATCGTGACCGAGGCGCTCCTGAAATACACCAAGGTGAACGTCATCGGCCTCTGCAACGTCCCGATCGGGATGACCAAGGCTCTGGCGAAGAAGCTGGAGGTCGAGCCGGAGGACCTGTTGCTCAACTACGTCGGGCTCAACCACCTCAGTTGGGTGACGAGGGTCTGCGTCCACGGGCGCGACGTCACCAGGGAGGCGGTGAAAAAGTCGCTCGCCGGCCGCGCGGAGGAGGATCAGGCGTGGATGAAGACCTACGGCATGATCCCGAACGGCTATCTGCGCTATTACTACGCGCGCGACAAGGTCATGGACGGCCTGAAGAAGGCGGAGAAGACGCGGGGAGAGATCGTATCCGAGGTGGAGGCGTCTCTCCTCGAGAAGTACAGGAATCCGAACCTGAAGAAGAAGCCGAAGGAGCTGGAGAAGAGAGGCGGCGCTCATTACTCCACCGCGGCGGTCTCACTAGCGGCGGCGATCCATCGGAACAAGAAGGAACTGCACATCGTGAATACGCGTAACGGAAGCACGATCCCCTGTCTCCCCGCCGATAGCGCGATCGAGGTCAACTGCATGATCGACGGCGGGGGCGCGCATCCGCTCGCGGTCGGAGAGATCCCGCTCGAGATTCGCGGCCTCCTGCAGGCGGTGAAATCATACGAGGAACTGACGGTCAAGGCCGCCGCCGAGGGATCTAAGAAGATCGCGCTTCAGGCATTGGTCGCGCATCCGCTCGTGCCGTCGTTCACGGTGGCGAAGGATCTGCTCGACCGCATCCTGGAGGCGAACGCGGAGTATCTGCCGCAGTTCGCGAAGAGAAGGAAGTAACCGGTAATCAGTGATGAGTGACGAGTGATGAGTGACGAGTGACTGGAGCGTGCCTCGAGACTGCTGTAGGAGCGGCTTCTCAGCCGCGAATTCGTGGCGTTACGCGGGCATTCGCGACTCGGAAGTCGCTCCTACAGGGTGGAATTCGGCCCGTGCAATACGCTCCGCTAACCGGTCACTGATCACCCGCTTGATACTTTCGGAGGACAAGAGTGAGTCACGTAATCGGCGTCGATGCAGGCGGTACTAAGTCGTTCTGTCTGGCTGCCCGGCTGGACGGAACGATCGTGGGATTCGGGAAAGCCGGACCGGGCAGCTACGAAGTCGTCGGACTCGAGACGGCGAAGATCAACATCCTGAAGTGCGTCGAGCGCGCGCTCCATCAGGGCGGCGCCCTCAAGGGAGAGGTCCGGCATGGAGTCTTCGCGCTCGCCGGAGCCGACTTCTACCCGGAGGACTTCGAGATGCTCACCCAGGCGATGGAGGACCTCCACATCGCCGCCAAGTGTACCGTCAAGAACGACTCGATCGCCGGCCTCCGAGCCGGGATTCGCCGTCCGTTCGGCGTCTGCATCATCATGGGCAGCGGGTTCAACGGCGCGGGACTCGGCAAGGACGGTCGCGAGGTACGATACATCTCCGAGGGGTTCCTGTACGGCGATGTCGGCGGCGGGCGCACGATCGCGCGCGAGGTGCTCCATCATGCGTACCGCTCGTGGGACGGTCGCGGCGCGAAGACCGTCCTTGAGAGGCGCGTGCTCGAATACTTCGGCTGCGAGGACATGTACGAGCTCGCGCGGTATCTCTACTACAACCGCGAGCCCCACAAACGCATCCCCGGCCTCTGCCCCATCTGCTTCGAAGCCGCCTACGACGGCGATGAAGTGGCGACGGGCCTCATCGCGCGGTTCGCCACGGAAGCAGGGATCTCGGCTAACGCGCTCATCCGCAAGCTCGGACTGGAGGAGGATGAGTTCGAGGTAGTCCTCGCCGGGAGCGTCTTCAAGGGGAAGGGCCCGCTCATGATCGACACGGTCAAGGAGACGATCAAACCCGTCGCCCCGAAGGCGCACGTGATCACCCCGCGCTACGAGCCGGTCGTCGGAGCGTTGATGCTCGCGCTCGAAGAGGCCGGTGTGGAGATCAGCGGCGACGTGGAGGCCAACTTGGATTCCACGGTCCCCGGCGAACTGCGGCGATAGCGGCCCAAGAAACGTCAACCGAGCATCCTGCCTTCGAGTTCGGGGATGGATCAGGCTCGCTCTCAGTCCTCCACCGGTCAGTCGCGGAATATGATCGTCCCGAACCGCGTGGGGACGTGGAAGTTCGCGGGCGTCTCCATCGTGGGTGACCAGCAACTGAACTCGGCTTCGGGCGTGCGGTCGATGCGGTAGAGATTGATCCGCCAGGTGTCGCCGTCTTCCGGCGGGATGTGCGGCATAGGCGTGAGCGACGCGAAGGGGATCGCCCACTCGACGGTCCAGCCCTTGTCAACGTCGTCACGGTTATCGAGCGTACCGTCTACGCGGACGGCCACCCTCCATCCCTCGCAGTCCCAGGAGGTATCGCCCCTCATGTCCTTGCGGAGGCCGGTCGGATTGTCGATGATAGCGTCGAAGAGCGTGCCGTGAGGGCTTGTCTGAAACTCGAAATACCGCACGAGATCGGAGTCGGGGTCGATGAACGCCTCGACGACCTCCTCCTCATAGATCGGCTCGTCGCGGTTGAAGAGCGTACCCCAGATGTCTGGATCGTCGCTGTCGAAGGAGATGTAGAGGCACTCGTCGTCCCAGCACATGCGCGCGTCGGTCCGACGAACGGCGGGGCCGGAGCCGTCTGAGACGGTGAAGCCGCCGACCGTGGGAATCCCCTGCCAGTCGCTCAGGTCACCATCGATGGTGATGGCGCCGTTCGGTACTTTCCTGCACTCGTAGATCGGTGTATCGGCGTTCATGGCTACCTCCGGGAGGAGCTGGGATGGAGTAGTGGAGTACTGGAGTGCCGGGTTCCATTACTCCATTACTCCAGTACTCCATTCCCTTTTCCATCTAGTCCTGGTCCGATGCGGGGAAGCTGTAATTCGGAGCTTCCTTGGTGATCAGAATGTCGTGCGGGTGGCTCTCTCTCAGGCTCGATCCCGTGATGCGCACGAAGCGCGCGCATTCATGGAGTTCGGCTATCGTGGCGGCGCCACAGTAACCCATGCCGGAGCGAACGCCGCCGACAAGCTGGTGAACGGTGTCCGAAAGCGGGCCCTTGTACGGCACGCGTCCTTCGATGCCCTCCGGCACGTGCTTCGCAGAGCCGACGACCATGTACCGGTCGCTGCTCCCCTGCTTCATCGCCGCGATAGAGCCCATGCCGCGGTAGACTTTGTAGCTCCGGTTGCGGAAGATCTCGATGTCGCCGGGGCTCTCGTCGGTGCCGGCGAAGAGATTGCCCATCATGCAGCAGTCGGCGCCGGCCGCGAGGGCCTTTGTGATATCGCCGGAGAGCCTGACTCCGCCGTCCGCGATGATCGGAACACCCGATTCCTTCGCGGCCTTCGCACAGTCCATGATGGCGGTGATCTGTGGCACCCCTACGCCGGCGACAACGCGGGTCGTGCAGATCGAGCCGGGGCCGAGTCCGACACGGATGCCGTCCGCGCCGGCCTCGATGAGGTCGCGAGTCCCCTCGGCGGTGGCGACATTGCCCGCGATGACCGGCAGGTCGGGGAATCTCTCCTTCACGGCCTTGAGAGCGTTGATCACGCCCGCCGAGTGGCCGTGCGCCGCATCGATGCAGATGACATCGACACCCGCGCTGACCAGCGCCTCCGTGCGGCCAACCGGATCGTTCAGCGGACCGATGGCGGCACCCACGCACAATCGGCCGCTCGAATCCTTGGTGGCGTTCGGATACTGGCGGATCTTCTCGATATCCTTGATGGTGATCAGTCCCTTGAGGGCTCCCGTGTCATCGACGATCGGCAGTTTCTCGATCTTGTACTTCTGGAGGATAGCCTTCGCCTGGTCCAGGGTGGTACCTACCGGCGCGGTGATCAGGTTATCCTTCGTCATAGCCTCGGAGATCTTGCGGTCGTAGTTCTCCTCGAACCTGATGTCCCGGTTGGTGAGGATGCCTACGAGCTTGCCCCCGTTCGTGATCGGCACGCCGGAGATGTGATAGCGTTGCATGATCTTGAGGGCGTCCGCGATGGTGTTATCCGGTGAAAGGTAGACAGGGTTCAGGATGATGCCGTGCTCCGTGCGCTTTACCTGATCGACCTGGTTCGCCTGCTCTTCGGCGGACATATTCCTGTGGAGGATGCCGAGCCCACCTTCTCTGGCGATGGCGATTGCCATGCGGGCTTCGGTGACGGTATCCATCGGTGAACTGACCAGGGGAATGTGGAGCTTCATGCCACGTGCGACGTAGGTCGAGGTGTCGCACTCATGGGGGAGGACTTCGCTACTCTGCGGCCAGAGGAGGACGTCGTCGAAGCTGAGGCCCTCAACCAGCGCCATGCGCTCATCGAACGACATAGGGTGCCTTCCTTTCAGTATACAAAGAACAGATAACGAAAAACCGACCGGTCCGATCGGGCTAACCGGGCGAATATTATCCGGTATTATAGAGCAAGCAATGCGCCGTGTCAAGGAATATGAAATGCGAGCTGTTGACACGCGTTGCACTCCCATGATACGCTACGCAGAGCTTACGCCATGCGTCCGATCCGCTCGATCGCTTCCCCGGAGGAACGTCCGATGCTCGGGAATATCACCGACACCCGCCTGCGCCTGCTCATCGCTCTCGGGCTGATCGCCATCACCGTCGCCGCCTACTGGCCGGTGTTCGGCAACAAGTTCGTCAACTTCGACGACGACCACTATGTCTACAACAACCCTCGCGTGCAGGACGGCATCTCCCTGAGCAACATCGCATGGGCGTTCACGAGCACTCAGAGCGCGAACTGGCATCCCCTGACGTGGATCTCCCACATGGTGGACTGCCAGGTATTCAAGCTCAAGCCGTGGGGCCATCACCTCACCAGCCTGCTGCTCCATCTGGCGAACACACTGCTCCTTTTCCTGCTGCTTCATCGGATGACGGGGTTCGTGTGGCGGAGCGCATTCGTGGCGGCGTTGTTCGCGATCCATCCGCTCCACGTGGAGTCGGTGGCATGGGTCGCGGAACGGAAGGACGTGCTGAGCACCTTCTTCTTCATGCTCACGCTGATCGCGTACGTCCGATACGCGGAGTGCCCGAGCATCAGGCGGTACCTGCTCGTCGCCGGAACGTTCATCCTCGGACTGATGGCCAAGCCGATGCTCGTATCGCTGCCGATCGTGCTCCTGCTCCTCGACTTCTGGCCGCTGCGCAGGTTTGCCAAGGATGGCAAGTCCGGTAAGAAGCAGACTGCCCGTTCGCAGACGGTGAAGGTGCTCACGGAGAAGATCCCGCTCTTCGCGCTGTCGCTCGGATCATGCATCGTCACGATGGTGGCGCAGCGGGCCGGCGGGGCGTTCAACTCGCTCGAGGGACTGCCACTCGGTGAGCGGCTCGCCACGGCCGTGTCGGGCTACACGGCGTACATCCTCAAGATGCTCTGGCCTGTGAAGCTCGGGGTCATCTACCCTCACCCGTTCGGCAGCCTGCCCGCATGGCAGGTGGTCGGATCAGCGGTACTCCTGGCCCTGATCTCGGCGCTGGTCTACCGTACGAGACAGAGCAGGCCGTATTTGGCATTCGGATGGCTCTGGTTCGTCATTACGCTCATTCCGGTGATCGGACTGGTGCAGGTCGGCTCACAGTTCATCGCCGACAGATATACCTACATTCCGCTGGTCGGACTCTTCGTCTCGCTGACGTGGGGACTCTCGGAATTGCCCGAGAGCAGGACGCAGCTTCGGTCGCCCGCCCTCGCGCTGGTCTCTGTCGTGATCATCCTGCTCGGCGCAGGCACGTTCCGGCAGGTTGGCTACTGGAAGAACGGCTGCACCCTGTTCTCACACACGCTCAAGGTAGCCAAGCCGAGCGCCACCGCTCACACCAACCTCGGGATCGCACTCGCGGCCAGGGGGAGGTTCGATGAGGCGATCGGGCACTACAAGCAGGCCCTCGAACTGAATCCCGGCCATGCGAACGCGCTCTTCAACATGGGGAACGCCTACGTCCGGAAGAAAATGTATGATGAGGCGGTCGAGCATTATCTGCAGGCGGTCGAGATCTATGAGGAGGTCGCTCAGGGAGGCTCCGTCGAGGCGCACACAAACCTCGGCAACGCGTACTTCGAGATGCGGATGTATGAGCAGGCCGCCGCGGAGTTCGAGAAGGCGCTCGCCATCAAGCCCGACTACCTGCCTGCGATGACCAACCTCGGCAACATGCTGAAGGAGACCGGGAGATTCGAAGAGGCGGAAGAGGTGTATCGCGCCGCCCTCAGGATACGGCCGAAGGACCCCGAATCGCATAGCAGCCTCGGTGTCGCGCTGGCCGGGCAGGGAATGCTCGATGAGGCCATGGAGGAGTTCCAGCGAGCGCTCGAACTGAATCCCAGGCACGCCAACGCGCACGTCAACCTGGCGAACGTCTACGCGGCGCGTAAGGAGCTCGACAAGGCGGAGAAGGAATACCGACTGGCGATCAGCATCAAGCACAACATCGCCGAGGCGCATCATAACCTCGGGCTCGTACTGAAGTCGCAGGGGGATCTGGCGGGCGCGATCAAGGAGTTCCGAAAGGCCGTCGATATCAACCCGTCGATCCCCACCCCGCACGTCAGCCTGGCGACCGCGCTGTATCAGGTCGGCGACTACGAGGGAGCGTGGCGCGAGATCCATGCATGCAGGGATCTCAGGGCTCGGCCGCCTCAGCAGCTCATTGACATGCTGTCGGACAAAATGCCCGATCCGGGCCGGTAGGTCGGACCCTCTACAGGATCAATCCACGGATCACAGTGACCGCCTGTCCGCCGAGGATCACACGGTCGCCCATCACTCGTACCCTCACGATCCCGCCACGCGCCGATGCCTGGTAGCCGACCAGTTCGTTCTTCCCAAGCCGGTCGGCCCAGAACGGCCCGAGTCCGCAGTGCGCCGAGCCGGTCACGGGATCTTCGTCAACGCCCAGCCGGGGAGCGAAGAAGCGCGACACGAAGTCGTAGGCGCCGCACTCCGACTGCGCGGTGACGCAGACGTCGTTGATCGGAATCCCGGCCAGTGCGCGGATGTCGGGAGTGAGGCCTCTCACCGTCTCCTCCGAATCCGCCTCGGCGATCACCAGGTAACCATCGGAGCTTGCGCCGACGAACCGCGGCTCGACGCCGAGCGCTTCCTCGAGGCCCTCCGGCGCATCGACAGCCTGGATCGGATACGCGGGGAAGTCCATCTCGATCCACTCGCCGGCCCTTGATGCCGTCAGCACGCCGCTCTTCGTGTGGAAGACAGCATCCTCATCCTCCGCGAGCATTCCGCCCTCCCAGAGCGCATGGGCAGTGGCGAGGGTTGCGTGGCCGCATAGATCGACCTCCTGCGACGGGGTGAACCACCTCAGGCTGAATCCCTCGGCCATCGGGTGGACAAACGCGGTCTCGGAGAGGTTCGTCTCGGCGGCGATCGACTGCATCCAACCCTCGTCGGCCGGGCCGAGGAGGATGCACACGCCCGCGGGATTGCCTTCGAATGGGCGACTCGTGAATGCGTCTACGGTGTATATCGATGTCGGCATGCATGCCTCCGGTATTCAGAAGTCAGAATCGGTATCCGCCTGCTCTCGATAGCGGCCCGAAGGTTCAAGCTCCACCCACATGAGGATCTCCAGGGCTCTAATCCTGGTGATCGGCATGCCGAGTGATGCGGCGAGTCCGCACAGATCCGTGATCTGCGGAAGACAGCCCAGTAGTTGCTCGCGAAAGCGCTTCATGTACTCAACCAGATACACCCCTCGTGAGGCTCCTCGCGGGACCGGGTTGCCGGCGCAGTCATGCAGGTGCTTGCACGTAACGCTATCCAGGATGGGTATGAGATCCGGGCGCTTCTTGTGCAGTACCTTGGTGGTGACCGCCTCCTTAGCATACTTGATTCCGCAAAACACGTCGAACAGCCTTCCGAGCTTCTCCCACGGTATCTCGGGATCGGTCAAGGCAATGTCTGCCGGAACCTCCGATAGAGCATCCTCGATCTCTGTGCGCCCGTTCCATACGCTCCACACTTTTCGGGCAGTATCGAGCCTTGAGTTCGTCATAATCGAGACGAGTATGTCGAACAACTCCAGTTGTGAATCCTGGCTCACCGGTTGGCCATCGTACAGCAACCATTCCGATCGGAGAAACGCGAGCAGCTTCTTCTCGGGTTTTTCGATTGTCAGCTCAGGGGAGACCACCAACTTGTCCATATATTCCATTACTCAGCATCCTCGAAATCGCCCGGCAAGTCGAGCGTCGTGAGCATCGAGCGTTCCCAGCCGGCGGGGATCGGGGGGCAGCCCTTGGCAAGGAGCGACTCATTGCCGCCGGGGAGCGGGCCGTCGGACGGCTTGTGGACGTAGACCTCGCGCCCGAGTCTCAAGGCACGTAGACACTCCGACTCCATCACGCCGCCGGGACGGACCTCGACCGCTACCACGACGTCGGCCAGCGCGAAGACCATCCTGTCCCGCTCCCGACCGTTCGCGCCGATCCAGCGGTCGTAGAGCCTAAACGGGGAGATCACGAGGTCGCGCTCGGGGTCAAAGCGCAGGTTCCATATCCGCGCCTGGGCGACCGGCTCCCATCCGAGCCCCTGCGGAAAGGCGCTGAGGATGCCCCGATCGAGTACGAGGACCACCGGCGCATTGCGAGACTTGGCCGCGAGACCAACGATCTGGTAGCCCTGAGTGTTGTGGCTCGTCACGGCGGCGAGGCCCTCATCGGCGAGCGTCCCGGCGATCTCGCGCGTGGCCTCGATGCTCCTCCCGCCGATGCTCGCAGAGTTGACCACCGCGTACTTCCGGTCGCGCAGGAGGTCGAGGTTACCGTGCGCGTAAACGATCGGAGGCGGGTCCTTCTGGTAGTCGCGGAGCATCGCGGGATAGTCGGGATCGTGCTCGGTCAGCACTCTGATGGCAAGGCTCTCGGCTGCTGAGGCGATGGTCGCGCTGGAGCAGAGCAGTTCGTCCCTGCGGAGTGCGATGCAGTGAGCGGCCTCGGGATGGAGCTTATACTCCGACTGCAGGGCATCGGGCGACATGATCCACGCGGGCACATCGGCCAGGCGGACCTCCTCACCCGGGGGAGTCTCTTTGAGGATACGAGCGATGCCCTTCGGTCCAAGATGCGGGACCGAGTGAAGGAGAAGGGCGAATTGGGCGCGGGTGATGGCGGTCATGGCAGTCGGGAGTACCGGAGTATTGGAGTGTTGGAGTGACGGAGTGTTGGCGTACTGGGAACCCATTGCTCCGGCAGTCCATCACTCCATTACCCCAGCCCTCCCAAGAGCCGTCGAGCCTCGTCGAGGGCGTCGGACTCCTTGCCCTTGCGCTTCTTCACCTCGTCGATATCGCGAAGGTCGACCTCGATCTTCGTGACGCCCTCCAGTTCCATGTTTCCGATGTCGAGGACCAGCCAGCCCTCGTCGGTCTTTTCGCCCTTGTACGTGGAGGTGAAGCTCATCTTTTCCTTGGGAAACTGCATGGAAACCTCCTGTCAGACTGCAGACGGCAGACTGCAAGTCCGCAGCAAACCCATCCGGAACCCGCGGCCTGCGGTCTCCGGTCCGCGGTCTCACAACCCCTTCCGCCCGGATTCGGCCTCGGCGCGGAGAGAGTCCGCGATCCGGACGCGGGCTTCGTCTATGATGTCCTGCACGTCCTCCGTGCGAAACACACGCTGCTCGAAGGTGCGGTTCCTGAGCGTATCGAGGAATCCCTCGAACTCGTCGAAGTACGCGCCGTAGATGTGGAACGAGTCGGCTACGTGCGTATACTGCCCTACCCTTATCTCGCGACCAAGACGTTCGGAGAGCTTCTCGGCGACCCATCGCTGGAGATCCGTGAAGCCGTACATGTTCATGAATGCCGCCTTGAACGCGTCGTTCGACCGCATGTGGGCGTTCAGCACCAGCTCATCGTCGAACACCCTGAACCACAGCCGCTGGAGACACGCAGGGTCGTGGATGCCGGCGTCCTCCCAGGGCTTCCATGTGATCGCCTGGGCTCGGCGGGTATGCGGGGCCTCCGCAAGCTGATCGACGACGTACTGCATCTGGTCGATCGGTTTGTCCAGGCCCGGGACCGAGTACGCCGCCAGCCGCTCGTGGTAGGTGTACTCCCACTTGCCGGCCGCGGGATCGACCCAGTGATCGTGGATGCCGTCTACGACCTCCTGCCGGTACGCCTCGAGTTCCACGATGCCGCCGGGAAACGCGCGGTGGATGCGCGGCTCCGACATCGGATCGGTGACGGTGATGACGGCGATGCAATCACGGCTGGGAGGATCGCCGGGCTTATCGTACTGGGTGGCTATCTGAGCGCCGCGATCCCAGGTCTCGACAACGGCTTTCTCCCAGGCCTCGGGGAGACTCTGAGCAGTGATATGGACGACGGGTAGGGTCAACGACATCTTGCATGCACCTTTCGTAGTTAACTGCCAGGATGCATGTTCGAGCCGAAGGGGTCTATGTCCTGCCCGCCAACTCGTCGTCGGCGACGACCTCAGCCGTTGCACACTTCCGGACTGTGAGCCTCGCGTGGAGATGCTGTCAGGAATGGGTTCGATCAGACCGCAGCAGGCAACCCTTGGTACCACGAGAACAGCGGCTTGTACTCGACCGGCAGACGTGTGCGGATGTCCTCGATCTCGCCGGGAGCCATCGCGTCACCGAGGACGGATATCACCGCCGCACATTGGACTCTGGCGGACGGCAGATCGATGTTGGCGGCAACACACACGCGGCGGTAGAAATCCTCCAGGCCGAAGTTGAGTCCCGGGTACGGCACCTCGAGGTATTCCTTGATCTGGGGAACCAATCCCGAGCCGATCTTCTCGCCGGGAGCCTTGTAGATCCGGGCGCCCAGCACGCTGAGAGTGGCGTCAGTGACCATCAATGCTTCTTTGGTGGTTGCGAGACCGGCACGGGCCTGTACTTCTGCAATGAACTCGGGAAACGTCATGGAGCTTGACCTCCCTCGCGTCGTTCAGAGCACGTAACCAGTACCCGCGCATCGGAAGGCGCAAACGTCTCGATAGCGACGCATGTGGATCCCGACTCGGGCTGCTCGGGGCAGAACTGAGCGCCGGCTTCCGGTAGACTGTGGCTGGTCCCAAGTGCGACCCTGGCAATGGAGTCAAGGAGGACAAGTCGTGCTTCCATCCGGTCGCAAACGCGGCAGGCTCTCGCTTCGAGAAACGAGACAGACCGAACGATCCGAACTCGTGGAACGGCGGTTGGCTCGACGGGAGAGGCCATTCAGGTAGACTGCAGACCGCACTTGGCTGACTGCGGTCTGCAGCGCAAAGAAAACGTGGAAGGAACTACTTGCCTCTGCTCTGCTTCTTCTGTTTCTTCTTCGGCTTCTGGTTCTGTCCGATCGGCTCGTTGAGGGTCTGATCGATTATGGAGCCGCCCTTCTTGCCGGACTGCCCGGCCTTGTTCCCTTTCGCCATGGTAGCACCTCCGGAGACGATTCGATACTGGAGCATACCCGACCGTGGAGGAAAAACAAACAGTGAGCAGCGATCACCTACTTCCGGTGGCCGATCGCCGCCACGCGTAGGAGTTCGGCGACGCTCCATGCCTGGGCGATACAGCCGCCGGGGTTGTGCGGAGGATCGCCGTCGAACACCTCGCTGATGCTCCCCACCCCGGCCTCCTTCAGATGCTCGCGAAACGGCGAGAGCAGATGGCGGATGAACCGGCGGTCTCGGTAGACGCGGTAATGCGCCTCCGCGAAGTGACCGAGGAGCCACGGCCAGACGGTGCCCTGGTGGTAGGCCGAGTCACGCTCAGCCGGACCGCCGGCGTACCGAGCACAATAGCGCGGATCGTCAGGCGCAAGGGTTCTGAGACCGTATGAGGTGAGCAATCGGCGTTGGACGGCATCGACCACCAGCCTCTGGCGCCGGGCGTCGAGCGGGGAGTTCGGCAGCGACACGGCGATGATCTGGTTCGGGCGGAGCGACATATCATCACCCTCGGGGGAATCCACGATGTCGAACAGACACGCTCCATCCTCGTACCAGAACCTCCGGCCGAAGCTCGTCAGACATCTTGCGGCGGCGATCTCGTACGGCAGCGATGCCTTGCCTGCATGCAGCGCCCACGAGCACATCAGGCACAGGGCGTTGTACCAAAGCGCGTTGATCTCGACGGGCTTCCCCGCACGCGGAGTGATCGGCGCTCCGTCCACCCGGGCGTCCATCCACGTAAGCTGGCTCTCCTCCGTACCCGCGCGGAGCAGCCCGTCCGAGCACATCCGAATGCCGTATCGCGTGCCGTCCATGTGATGACCGATGATACTCTCCAGCGCCGGGTACAGATCGCCGATGATCTCGCCGTCGCCGGATGCGCGGATGTAGCGGGCGAGCGCCTCGAAGTACCAGAGCGACGCATCCACGGTGTTATACTCGGCGTTTCCGTCATCCGTGATGCGGTTCGGTATCAGGCCGTCCCGAACATACTCCGCGTGCGCCAGGAGTATCTCCCGCGCCTCCGCGAATCGTCCGGTGCTGAGAAGGATCCCCGGGAGCGAGATCATCGTGTCGCGGCCCCAGTCGGCGAACCAGTGGTAGCCGGCATAGACCGCAGTCCGCCGGTCGCCGGATTCGGACGGCGGCCTCTCCACGAACTGATCGGCGGCCAGGAGGAGCGATCGGCGGAACGTGTCATCCTCGTCGCCGACTATCGACTTTCGACGCTCCATCTCACGATCGAAGGCAGAGAGGATGTCCGTCGACGGAGCGTCTACGCTCCCGCAGAGCCCGAACACGTCGCCGGGATGCAGATCCGCCGCGAACACACCCGGCGTGTAGAGATCCTCGATGCAGTCGGAGAATCCGCGTTCGCGCTCTGCTCGGTACAGGAACGAACGGTAGGTGTCCGGGGCGAACTCGAAGCTGCCCGTGCCGGTGAGGTGGAGAGTGACGAGTGACGGGTGAGAAGTGATGCGTGATGAGTGAGGAGCGAGGCGGAGAGAGTCTGATCCGCAGTCCGCAACCCGGCATCCCTGGTTGCCCACGGCGTGGTATCCCCTGAACGCGCAGAAGGGACGCACGGAGAACCGAACGGGCTCGAGAGCCTCGACCAGCCGGTAGAGGATGTAGACGGTATTGCTCCCCTGCTCCATCCAGACCTGTTTCGTGAGCCGGAGGCCCTTGAGGGCATACTCCCAGGTCGGTATGCCGAGTTCGAGTCGGAACGATGCGATGTGCGGGTATCCGTGTGGATGGATCGTGCCGTCGTGGTACTCATTCGTGCCCAGGGCATACGCGTGCCCGCCTACGGTCAGTTCCTCATCTACCTTCGACAAGAGGACCTGGCGCTCTGTCGGAGCCGGGAAAGCGGCGACCAGCAGGCCGTGGTATCTGCGCGTATTCGCCCCGAGGATGCTCGACGAAGCGTAGCCGCCGATACCGTTGGTCACAAGCCACTCGCGGGAGAGCGCTCTCTCGGGATCATGGAGCACGATTTTCGGAATCTTGATCATTGGTCTGCCACCACTCAGTATTATCGGGCCGAAAATAACCCAGTCGGAGATGTTGCCACATCTTTCCGGCAACGTTTATAATCAACGGGTCGTACCATCGATCCCCGAACCGGAATATCGAATGGAGGAATAACCTTGAGTAACATACCGAGACCCGAGCATCCCAGGCCCGATTTCGAGCGCGCTGCCTGGCAGAACCTCAACGGCGAGTGGCAGTTCGCCATAGACAACTCGAAGTCCGGCCTCGAAAAGGGCTGGCACACGGGGACGGAGTTCCCGCAGCGAATCATCGTCCCGTTCTGCCCCGAGAGCCAACTCTCCGGCATCGGCCACACCGACTTCATGAACGCCGTCTGGTATCGGCGCTTCTTCACCGTGGACCAGGCACTCCGCGGCAAGAGACTGCTTCTTCATTTCGGCGCAGTGGACTACGATGCCCGCGTGTGGGTCAACGGCAAAGAGGTCGCACACCACAGGGGCGGATACACTCCGTTCTCAGCCGACATCACCGACGCAGTGAGGGACGGCGACAACGAACTCGTCGTCTACGCTGAAGACGACCTGCGCACGACCTTCCAGCCCTCGGGCAAGCAGTCGCACAAGCTGAACTCCTACGGATGCATGTACACCCGTACCACCGGCATCTGGCAGACCGTGTGGCTCGAGGGCGTGGCGAACACCTACGCCTCCACCCTCGCGATCCGGCCCGACGCGGCGAATGGACGCGTGACGATCGAGGTCGGCGTAGACAGACCGGTGGCGGGCGTCGGGCTTGAGGTCCTCGCGCTCTCCGAAGGCAGAGAAGTCGCCGTCGCCAAGATCAAGCAGGCCGGCGCATCGAACAGCGTTACCCTCGACATCCCCAACGCCGTTTTGTGGCAGCCGCTTCGGCCGTTCCTCTATGACCTGCGCATCCGACTGCTCGACGGTGAGGCGCTCGTGGACGAGGTAGCGTCGTACTTCGGCCTGCGCGACGTGCGCATCGAGGGCGACAGGGTGCTCATCAACGGCAAGTCGGTCTTCCAGCGGCTGATCCTCGACCAGGGCTTCTGGCCGCAGTCGATCTACACCGCGCCGACCGACGACGAGTTGAAGGCCGATATCGAGCGGAGCATCGCGTATGGGTACAACGGCGCGCGCATGCACCAGAAGGTCTTCGAGCCCCGATATCTCTATTGGGCGGACAAGCTCGGCTACATCACCTGGGGCGAGTTCCCGGACTGGGGCTGCTCGGTAAGGCGCCACGCGCAGTCGAGGGAGAACTTCCTCCGCGAGTGGATCGAGGCCGTCCTACGCGACAGGAACCATCCATCGATCGTGACCTGGATGCCGCTCAACGAGGCGCACTCAAGTGGTGATAGGTATGCACCGGTTTTCTTCCAGGAGCTATACACACTTACACGCACGATCGACCCGTCAAGACCGTGTATTGATGCGAGCGGATATACCCACGTGGTGACGGATATCTGGGAGGTCCACGACTACGACCAGGATCCGAAGTCGTTCAACGACCGGTATGCGCCGTTCGGCGAGAATCCGAACGACGAGACGGTCTTCAAAAACGACCGCGAGCACGAGCCCGAGTACAAGGGACAGCCGTACATGGTCAGTGAGTACGGCGGCATCTGGTGGAATCCCGGCCAGACCGACGGCAAGGCGTGGGGATACGGCGGACGTCCTGCGAACGAGCAGGAGTTCATCGACCGGTACTTCGGCCTCGCGAAGGCGCTCCTCGACAACCCGCACGTCGCGGGGCTATGCTACACGCAGCTTACCGACGTCGAGCAGGAGGTCAACGGGCTATACACCTACGACCGGAAGCCGAAGTTCCCACCGGAGGTGCTGAGGCCGGCACTCGACCGGAAGGCGGCCATCGAAGATTAGTTGACGAAGGGGGCGGGATTCCCGCCCCCTTTCTTTTTTGAAGGTACCACGGCACGTCGGGGTCTAATCACATAGCTCATCCGGCAAGGGGAACCGAATGGAGATCAGACCCGTAACGCGTTACGAGACACCGGACTACCCGGCCCGAGAGATACTTCGGCAACATCCGGAGCTTCTGCGCATCGTGCCGAAGCGCTGGCAGGGCAACCCTGTGGTACTCACCGCTCTGACCGGCCTGTGCATGATGATGCTGGGCAGCAGGGCGGCCGCATCCGCAGATCAGAACGGCGAGAAGAAGGCCCCGCCCGCGTCGGCGGTCGCCCCTCTGTTCGTTCACGGGGAAGGGCGCGGCGCATTCGGTTGCGTAGCGGTCAACCCTCCTGAGTTCCTCTCCGAGGAGGCTCGCCAGGTGATCATCGAGGAGGCAAAGAGAGCCGGGATCGAGTTCAAGGCCAACGGCGCGACGCTGCCGAAGATCGAAGTCCCTATCACAGACTCCCATCTCCCACCAAGGGTGCCCGATCCGAACACCCCGCAGGAGCCGAAGACGAAGGAGCAAGCACTCGAGCTCGACGGCACGGAGAAGAAGCGCAGCATCGCCTTCGAGTTCGTCTCCGACGCCGACTTCGAAGCATGGTCGAAGAGGCGTGAGCACATCACGCTCGTCCAGTTGAAGGATATTCAGGGTACGGCAAGGCTTCTCCGAGACGGCATCGAGAAAGCGAAGCCACGCGGCGCATGACGCCAAGCGGATCCACGCGTCCGGCCGCGGCTCGTTCGAGGCGTTGGAGCCGAAGATCGATCTGCTCCTGAGACACAAGCCCTACGCGCCGGTGATGACGGTCATCACGCCGGACACGGTAGAGCACTACGCCGAATCGATCGAGTACCTCTTCGACAAGGGATTTCGCTACCTGATCTGCTCGCTCGACTACGGCGCGGATTGGGAGGAAGACGACCTGGCCGAGATCGGGCGGCAGTACGAACTGCTTGCGGACTGGTACTACGAGAAGACGATCCGCGAGGAGAAGTTCTACTTCAGCCCCTTCGAGGTGAAGATATCCTCTCACATCTACCCCGGAAGCTGCAAGGCGGAGAGATGCGAGCTTGGGCGCACACAGATATCGGTCGCGCCGAACGGGAGGCTCTTCCCCTGCGTGCAGTTCGTCGGCGACGGGACCGACGACACATGGTCGATCGGCGACGTGTGGAACGGCATCGACGAGGAGGCGCGCTGGCGGCTCTACGACGCAAACGCAGAGGAGAAGAAGAGCTGCCGGACCTGCGCCATCCGGAGCAGGTGCAACCACTACTGCGGATGCCTGAACAAGCAGGCCACCGGACGCATCGATCTCGTCTCGGAGATGCTTTGCGCCCACGAGCGGACGGTCCTGCCGATCACGGACCGGCTTGCGGAGCGGCTCTACAAGCGCAGGGACCCGATGTTCATCCAGAAGCACTACAACGAAATGTTCCCCCTGATATCCCTCGTGGAGGACACATCCTCAAAGCGCTGACGGCGGACACCATGCCCTGACTCCCCGCGTTTCGCAGGCCGTCGATCCGGGAACGCTGACGATGGTGGGCCGGATCGAGGTGACTGCCATGTTGCGACGAATGACCATCATCGCAGCGACCGCTCTGGCGCTCTGTGCGCTCGCCTGCTCAGCCCAGCCCGAACTGACCGGGTATATCCTCAGGCCGACATCGACCGACACCTGCAATCCCGTGCGGCTGATCTTCACGATCACCAATCGGGGCAGCACGCCGATCCTCTCCCAGAGCCCGTTCACGGACTTCGTTTATCCGCTGTACTCGTCATTCCGAGGGCACGGATTCCGTCCGCTGCCCGACAGATACATGATCGGCGTCACACTCGACGACGGGAAAGACGGCTATCCCTTCCGATGGGGCTTCCGGGGGCGCCTGATGCCCGGACGCTCGGTGACCGTCTCCGGGTTCATCGCCATCCCCGAGATCGGGAGCTTCACATGTACTCCCGTGCTGCTCCGGGGAGACTCGGTTGTGGGACGACTGAGGACGAGGGGCGCGACGGTAGTCGTCCATGCATGCCGTCCGGTGATATCACGCATCCCCCGCCCGCACTTCCCTATCCCGCCGCGTTTTGCAGTGCCCGGGCCGTTTGCGATCCCTGGGCCGTTCCCGACTCCCGGACCGCTCCCGACACCTGGTCCCCTGCCGACACCCGGTCCGTTTCCGACTCCCGGGCCGTTCGTGCCTCCGTCGATATGCGGGCCTGCATGCTACCCGGCGTTTGCTCCGTACATCGTTGACGGGCACCTGCTCGTCGATGCCGTGCCCTTCGTATACAACCTTGGCGCGCGGATCGTCTGGTTCGGCAACCGGATCGTGATCTTCAGGCCCGGCGTCGAGCTCATCCTGTTCGCGGGGTCACCGTATGGCTTCCTCAACGGGGTGCCGATACTCGTTCCGAGTATACCGATACTCCACCGGGGGATACCATTCATCCCACCACTGTTCGTCAGCCCGATCTTCGGCGCCACGGTCTACCGCGATCCGGTGTCGGGTGTCCTCTTCATCCGCGGCCCGGTCGGGTGGTAGGGCGGCAACCGGAGTTGCTTCGATGACGAACACCCGGGCGGTTTGGAGAAGCGTGCTCCCCGGGAATCGTGTCATTAGTCTTGTACGAGGAGGGAATCACGGATGGCTATGGCACCTGATGTCAAGAATTGTGCCGTTCTGGAGTGCTTCTACAACCAGAATCAGATCTGCCACGCGAGCGCAATCCAGGTCGGCTCGCAGCACCCGATGTGCGACACGTTCATCGTCAACCGACAGCACGGACAGCCCGCGGACAAAGGCAAGGTCGGGGCGTGCCACCAGGCGGACTGCGAGTACAACAGAATGCTCTCCTGCAACGCGCCGGGCATCGACGTCGGCTGGCACGAGCAGCACGCTGACTGCATGACGTACGAGCCACGGTGAGTGAGGAGTGTAGAGTGTAGAGTTGAGGAGGGATCGGCCGGCGGTAATGGCTGATCCCTTCTCTTGCGCCTCCGCTCCCGCCTGATTCCTTGACACCCCACCTGTTGAGCCGGTATCATCTAGTCGTCAGTTACCTTTGCTCATACTCGTGCATCCTACTCGCACTTCGACTTCCGCACGCCCCCGAGTAGGAATACGAGTATGAAGCGCGAGTAGGAGTCCGTCTTGCCCAAGTACACCATGCACGTCATCAGCCACACCCACTGGGACCGCGAATGGTACCGCACGTTCCAGCATTTCCGCATGCGCCTCGTGGACCTTATCGATGAGTTGATCAAGCTCATGGAGCGCGACCCGGAGTACAGGTTCTTCCACATGGACGGCCAGATGATCGTGCTCGATGACTACCTGCAGATCCGCCCGGAGAACGAGACTCGGCTGAGGAAGCTCGTGCGCGAGGGACGGATTCTCGTCGGCCCGTGGTACAATCAGCCGGACGAGTTCCTCGTGAGCGGCGAGTCGATGATCCGCAACCTGATGCTCGGGCGCGCGATGGGCGACGACTGGGGCAACTGGATGCGCATCGGGTACGTGCCCGACTGTTTCGGCCATATCTCGCAGTTTCCGCAGATCATGCGCGGATTCGGGATCGACAACGCGTTCCACTTCCGCGGCATCACGACCGACCAGGTGGACTCCGAGTTCATGTGGCGCAGTCCCGACGGCTCCGAGGTGCTCTGCATCAAGCTGCCGGACGACAACGCGTACTCCAACTTCTACTACAGACTGAGGACCACTCTCGCCCTTGCGAACGGACTCCCGGAGTCCCGGGCGGCAAGGCTCCAGTCCGCCGGACCATCGCCCGTCCCGCAGCCTGAGGACACCGACAATCCGCAATCCGCGATCCCGGATCCGAACCGGCTCGAGAAGGCTCGGCAGGAGGTTGCCGATCTCGTCGCCGACTGTGAGCGCGAGAGGCCGACGACCTCGCACCTGCTCTTCATGGACGGCGTCGATCACATCTTCGCCAACCCGCTCGTCCCGGCGATCATCCGCGACGTCAACGAGAACGCAGACCTGGGAACGATGATCCACAGCACGCTCCCGGATTTCGTGGAGGCGGTGAGATCGGAGAACTCGGACCTGCAGACCGTCGAAGGCGAGCTTCGGTGGAGCAACCGCAAGTGGAAGCTTCAGTCGCTGTTGGCGGGCGTGCTGTCGTCGCGCATCCACCTCAAGCAGGCGAACCACCTGATCGAGACGCTCCTGGAGAAGTGGGCCGAGCCATTCTCAGCCATCGCATGGACACTGGGACGAGAGCACCCGACATCGTACCTGGCGCTCGCATGGAAGTACCTGCTCCAGAACCATCCGCACGACTCGATCTGCGGGTGCAGCCTCGATCAGGTGCACAAGGACATGGTCTACCGCTTCGACCAGGCGCGGCAGATCGCGGAGCCGGTCGCGGCAAGGAGTCTGGAGTTCATCGCCGGCAAGGTAGACACTATGCTGAACGGGCAGTGGTTCATGGTAGACTGGAAGTCGGAGGCCGAACCGCCGACCGACGACCGGCGGCCGTCCGCCGTTGCGCTCATCGTGTTCAACCCGCTGTCATGGGAGCGGTCTGAGGTCGTGGAGGCAGAGGTCAACCTGCCGAACGACTGGCACGTGCGCGGCATCATGGTCGTAGATGAAGACGGTCTCGAGGCGCCCTTCCAGGTGCTCGACGCATATCAGGGCAGCTCGTTCGACCAGGAATGGTATGATATCCCGGTGGGCACTCCGACCAAGTACTACAAGGTGGCGTTCCTCGCTGAGGGAGTTCCGTCCGTCGGCTACAAGACATATTACGTCCAGGCTGTCGATACGCCTTACCGTCCGGTCGGAAGCCTCATGAATGGTCCGAACTCCATGGAGAACGAGCACCTCGTCGTGGCGATCGATTCGGACGGCACGATGACGGTGATCGACAAGGAGACCGAGGAGGTCTACGCCGGCGGAATGATCTTCGAGGACGGCGGCGACTTCGGCGACGGGTGGAACTACCGCAAGCCACTCAAGGACACGGTGGTGACGAGCGTCGGGAACCGCGCGCAGGTGTCTCTCGTGGAGAACGGCCCCACCCGCGCGACCTTCAAGGTGGATACCATCCTGACCGTCCCTGCATCGATGAACCCGAACGGCCGCGAGCGGTGCGCCGCCGTGACCGACATCCCGATCACCAGCTACGTCAGCCTCGCCAGGGGGTCCAGGCGGGTGGATATCGTGACCGAGATCGACAACACCGCGCGCGACCACCGGCTCAGAGTGCTGTTCCCGTCGGGCGTCGACACCGATGTCTCGAACGCCGAGAGCGTGTTCGACGTCGTCACCCGCCCGATCAAGACGATGGAGTGCCCGGACTGGAAGGAGCCGATGCCGTCCACTCACCCGCAGAAATCGTTCGTCGATGTCAGCGGCGAAGGGATCGGCCTGACCGTCATCAACGCCGGCCAGCCGGAGTTCGAGGTGATCGACGACGTGGACCGCACTGTGGCACTCACCCTCATGCGCTCGGTGATCGGTGGAGTCGGCGGACCGGAGAACCAGGAGCAAGGGCAGTTGATCGGCAGACACCGGTTCTCATACGCCATCTACCCGCACAAGGACGGCTGGCAGGAAGCGAAGTCGTGGCAGGCGGCGTGGAGCCACAACGTCCCGATGCGCGCGGTCCAGACGGGCATCCATGCGGGGGAGCTTCCGAGCCGGAAGAGCTTCGTGAGCATCGATACTCCGGCACTGGTGATGACCGCCCTGAAGAAGGCATCGAGGGAAGACGCCCTCGTCCTGCGGGCGGTCAACATCTCTCATTCCGATATAGGCTTGTCTAAGCTCGACGTGCCTATCATGAATAAGGTTGTGCAGACGGATTTGAACGAGGATGTCATTGACGGAGCGCCCGGGTGGAGTGACGGCGCCGTCAGCCTGGGGGTTCCATCCAGGCGCATCATAACGCTGAAAGGGGAGGTCTGGTAAGGATGGAAGCAGCAAATGTTCGAGCATTTCGCGGCGTTCGGTACAACCAGGAGGTGGTTCGGAGTTTTGATGCGGTAGTTGCCCCACCCTATGACGTCATCTCCCCGGATCAGAAGGAAGGTTATCTTGCGAGGCATCCGAACAACGTCGTACGTCTGATCCTTCCGGACGAGACGCCGAATAGCGACAAGTACTCGCACGCGGCACAGGTTCTTCAGAACTGGCTGATGGAAGGCGTCCTGGTCCGGGATACCGAACCGAGCATGTACGTCTGCTCCCAGGAATACGAGACCGGCGGCGCGGCGATGCGGCGGATCGGACTGACGTGCCTCATTCGCCTGGAGGATTACGGCACCGGCGCGATTCTCCCGCACGAGCGAGTCCTGGCTCGTCCCAGGGCGGACCGACTGAACCTCATACGCGCAACCAGGGCCAATTTCGACTCCATCTTCGGCCTCCACGATGCGGCAGGCGTCCAGGCGATCCTGGAGACGATAGTCGAGGGCGAACCCATCGCCGAAGCGACCGATACGGCCGCGGTCAGGTGCCGCATGTGGAAGATATCCGATCCGGTGCAGATCGAACAGTTGGCGCTCCGGCTGAACGGCGAGCCGATCCTGATCGCGGACGGACATCATCGGTACGACTCCGCCCTTGCTTATCGAAACGAGATGCGTCAGAAGACCGGTTCGACGGATCCGAATGCCGAGCATGAGTTTGTCATGATGACTCTTGTCTCGTTCGAGGACGAGGGCCTGACCATCCTTCCGACTCACAGGTTCGTCCGTGCCTTCGACCACCTCGATGAGGGGAAGCTACTCGCCCGGCTCGGCGAAAGCTTCGTAATCGAGGAATCGTGCCCCACAGACCTGACGACGGCGGTCGCAGCTCGATGCGACGGCACGGTGTTCGGCCTCTACCTCGGCGGCGGCAAGGCGTTCATCCTCACACTGAAGGACGACGTTGATCCCGCCGCTCTCGATATCCCCGGCTCGGACGCGCTGAAGAACCTCGACGTCACGGTGCTCCACTCGATGATCCTGGACCGCATTATCGGCATCGACACGAGGACGCCGGAGGGACAGGCGATGGTCGCGTACACACGCGATGACGACGAAGCGATCGACCGCGTGGACAGCGGCGAGTTCCGGCTCTCGTTCGTCATGAATGCAATGAGTGTGGCGGAGGTCCGCGAGGTTGCGGCGGCGGGCGACATCATGCCGCAGAAATCGACGTTCTTCTACCCGAAGCTCCTCACCGGGATGGTGATGAGGGTCATGGGATAGTCCGTCTGCGTGGGAGGGGTTTACCGGGCGGTTTGCCCGGTAACCCCGAACATAGCGTAGGAGGAGTTTTCCGATCGGAGATCGGTAACTCCTCCGACGGGTGCCAGACCCGACCGTCTGGACTAACGTCGTCCCTTCGACAGGATGAGGACACGCATTCGCCGAAGCAAGATCTCTGTTACAGTTCGCTACTTCGTCAGCGTCATCTCGGAGGCGACGAACGCTCCCAGGGCGGCGAGGCGCTCTCGCGGCGCGACGATGCGGATGTCGAAGGCCGACGCGCCTGAGGCGGTGATCCTGCCGCCGACCGACTCCGAGAGCACGCGCCACTTGCCGTCGACTACATCCCCGGTCTGGACTACCAGATCAGCCGCGCCCGTGCCCAGGTCGATCTCTCCTCCGCCGAACGGAAGGACGACCATCTCGCGAGACGAGCGGAGGTCCTCTCCGTCGCATGAGAACACCGCGAAGTACCCCTTCATGTCGAGCGTCCAACCCTCCGTCTTCACCGGCCCCTGCGCCTCGACGGCCACGAGCTTGCCGTGCCCTGCGATGCGGAACAGGCCTGTACCGTTGGCGGCCAGCGCGACCTCCGTGACCGCAGGGCTACCCTCACGGACGGCGACCGTGCGGGGTTCGGGCTCCAGGTTGGTCAGGACAATGGTCTTCGGCCCTTCCTTCTCGTCGATCCGGAAGGCATGTCCCCCGCCCTGGACCCGGAGCTCATGCAACGCATCGCTCTCATGGCCCTGGATGCCCAAATAGGACGGCGATGTGCTCTTCAGGAACAGGCTCGGTGAGAAGATCACCTCACCCTTGCCGAGCCTGTTCCGGTAGAAGTTGCCGTCGGACGATGCGCGCGCGGTAAGCGGCTCGACGGTAATGCAGGGTGACTCGCCGTCCGTCCAATCCACGGCCTTGTGATCCTCGGAGACGAACAGGACGCCGCATAACTCCGCCAGGCGATCGTTGTGTGTCGGGCGACGGAGCGCGTCGTACCGCAGGTCGCCGGTGATGACGACGGTCCCTCCGCCCTCCGCGAATGCCTTCAACCGGGCATAGGTCTTATCCGGAATGCTGAACGGTATCGGGTAGATGAGCACCCGGACGTTCGAGGGAAGCTGATCGAGCCGCCGGTCATCTATCGTGCCGAAGACGAGTCGATCGTCCATGAGACGGTTCACCGTCTTGTACAACATCTGCTGCACCTTGCCACTCTGTCCGCCGAGCATCTGATCGATCGGCACGACGAGGTAGAGGTGCGGAGGTTCGTACTTCGGGCGGACCTGTCGGAAGAGGAGACTCTGGTTGCGATAGGCGAGCAGGAGTTCCTTTCGGGGGCCGCCGCAGGGATGGACGATCCCCCAGGGGAAGATCACGTCGTCCATGTCCTTCCAACACCAGTTGGCTATAAACGAGCCGCCCTCGCCGAACGCATAGTGGCCGGTCATCAGGTAGCGCCACCAGTCCTGGCCGGGCGCGTCCTCGCCGCGGATGCGCTTCTCATGGTCGGCGTGCGATCCGAACTCGCCAAGACTCATCGACTTGCCCTCAAACCGACGGTCGAAGAGCTTGAAGTCGAGGCGGAAGGTCTCCAGTGGGGAGTAGCTGTGCATGTTGGCGAAGTCGGAGTGCTCCATGCAGGCCAGCTTATTGAGCGCGAAGTACTCCTGCAGGAAGCCGATCCCCACCGGCATCGTCGGATCGCCCTCCTTCGCGCCGGACCGGTTCGCCTTCGCCCACCGGTCGAGCAGCATGTTGCGGAAGATGCCGGCATCGAGGGTGCGGATGTCGTCCCAGGCATCGGTCCCCGGACGGTAAGCGATCGAACCGAGCGACGCTTCCGGCGGGGAGAGCTTCCACGCCTCGCTGAGCGCCTCGTCGGAGCCGTACTTTGCCCTTAGATAGTCGTTCCACTCCCGGACGACGTCCGGTGAGTCATCGGCTTCGGGCGACTTCGGCTCGTTCTGGATGTCGATCATGAAGCCGGGAACGTCCTTGTAGCGGGCGGCGATCAGCCGGGCGAACTTCCGCTGGGCCTCCAACTCCGCGTCGGACAACGCGACGCCCATCCAGTCGTGGATGCTGAGGAAGAGCACCACGCCGTGCTTCTGACACAACTGCACCAGGGCGTCGAGCTTGCGCTCGGTCTCCGGAGGCATGCGATCGACAGCCAGGTCGATCGCCTTGACGGCGCTGGCGGACGGCTTGTCGGAGAGGAATGGGCTGAAGTGCAGGACGCACAAGATGTTGACGCCGTTCGAGCTCATCTCGGCCAGATCGCGATCCCACACCAGCGGATTCTCGTTCCCGGAGAAGAAGATCGCGCCGGTCTCGTTCGTGCCGGAGAGCAGCACCGGCCGGCCGTCGATCTCGAAGTAGTTGTCTCGGAGCTCGATCTTCGGTCCGCCGGCTGTCACTTTCGGCGAGTACACTACGAAACCGGTCTCCACGATATCGACGGTCTTGTCTCCGACCATGAGCTCGGCGGTGACACGGTAGAGGTCGCTCGCGAAACTGAGCGGACGCCACTCGGTCTCGACATCGACGGTCGCGCCCGGCTCCACGGAGACATCGATGGCATCGGAGCGGAATGCCTGCTTCCCCGCGCGGTTGTATGCCTTAAGAATGACCTTGGCGGAGGTCTTCTTCGACCCGAGGTTTGCCAGCTTGCAGGAGATCACCACCCATTCGCCGTCCCGGTAGCAGGCCATCTCGGTCCGAAGAGAGTGCAGATACGTCTTTCGGACCAGGGAATCCACCACAGCAGGCAGACGACGGAGCATAGGACCGTCTTGGGCGAACAGATCGGTATTCGTGATACCGAAGAACGCCCAACTCGACCCGGCGTACGGACCGGCATAGTTGTGGGCGATCGCGCCGACACTGCCTCGGGTGCGGCCGAACTCATCGACAGCCTCGACGAGTGGGACGTGCCTCCCCCACTTCTCGGGGAAGACAGGGCCGTTGCTGCCGAGCATCGAGCAGGCGGCATAGCCCTCCAGCTTCATGGGTAAGTCCATACGGGGGATGATGTACTGCATCCCCGCCGCGCGGATGCCGGCCACATGGCGCAAGTGGAACGTAGGATCGAAGATGCCGATCTGGTCGGGATCGAGGCCCATCGTATCGCCCGGACGACCGTGACGGTGGTTGAGCGGTCTGACTCCGTTCTCCTCGCCCGCGATATCCTGCGCGGTCAACGTGGCATCGAGCGGCAGGAGACTGCCGGACTCATCGGAGGCACACGGCTGATCGAGCGCGTATCCGCCCGTGGTGAGCATGCTCCCGCCGCCCTTCAGATATGCCTTGATGGAATCGTGGGCGGCATGTGGGTAGCACGGACCATAGGGAAGCACGAGGCAGTCGAAGTTGGTCCTGCTCAGGACGGATGAGTCCGCCAGATCCCCCGCCCTGAGGAACGTCACGCCGAATCCGGCTTTCCGCAGAGTACTGCCAAGCAGGTCGGGATCGGAATACGCCTGGTTCGCGGGGAAGCGGTCGCTGAGGACCGCCACGCGCCCCTTCGCGCCCTGGCCGATCCGCAAGTTTTCGGTCCGAGAGTCGCCCATCGTCTTGCTCCTTCCCACCGTCCTGAATGCCAGATGCGATATGGAGACCTCCGACGCGCCGGAGTTCATTCCCACCATAAGTCGATCGACCGTAAGCATCTCCCTGACCTTGTCCCCGCGAGGCTCGTAGGCGAAGGCGCTGATCGGGATGAAACACCTGTGCCAGCCCTCGCGAAGCTGATGCAGCCATCGACCGTCCGGTCTCACGTGCGCGAGGTAGCCGTCGCCGTCCTTCTCAAAGAGCCAGACGAAGAGCGATCCCGGCGGAGTGGTCTTGTGGACGTAGAACTCGATCTCGATGCCCGAGGCGTTAGGCGGGAGGGAGACCGGATGCACGGCGTTGCCGTATCCGGCTCCCTGAGCGGTGAAGATCAGATGCAGGCACGGCTTGCCGTCCACGATCCGGTGAGCGATCTCGATCCTGCCGTTGTCACTATTGAGCTTCCATCCATCGCCGGACGCGAAGTCGTCGATGATCACGTCGGCGCTCAGCCCGGCACACGCGGCCAGCAAGACTGCAGACAACAGCAACCTGAGTATCATATCCCGTACCTCCTCACCAGGTAGAGGATAGCATAAGGGCAAGCCGTCCGCAAATCAGGCAGTACGCTGTTTCGACGCCAGGCCCAGCGCCATGATGAGCGCAAGGAACAGGGCTGCTCCAGTGACTAGGAACACCGCACGGTAGGATATCGCATCGGCGATCAGGCCGCCGAGCACCGGGAAGAACATTGTCGGCGTGTTGGCGGAGTTCATCAGCCCGATGTACGAGCGCCGCTCCTTCGGGTCCGCGAGTTCGAGGAGGTAGTTCGTCAGCCCGATCCACGTACTCCCGCCTACCGCGCCGACAGCGAGGAACACCAACCCGTAGAGCCACACCGAGACCCCGCCGGTCAGCAGTGCGAGAGCCGGCGCGAGTATCCCCACGATGATCGACATCAGCAGAGCTCGCTTCGGGCCGAGGTGATCGCTGACATATCCGACGATTGCGCTGGCGACGATGCTCCCCGCGATCTGCACGGACAGGAAGATGCCGACCGTCCCTCCGCCGATCCCGAGCGACTCCTTGGCGTACAGGATGTAGAACGGCGTGGCGAGCCCCAGGAACGAGATCAGTATCTGCACGGCCAGGAAGCGCTTCAACTCGGCATGCCCGGCGAGCATCCTACCTATCGCCTTGATGTACTCCAGGAAGTCGCCGTCGTGCTCCTCGACCACGCCTTCAGGCTCGTGGACCATGGAGAGGCTGATGAAGCTTGCGCTGAAGAAGACGGCGGCCACCATCATGATGATCGCGTAGTTGGTTGGGTACGCCGGTCCCTCCGGTGAGAGCATCCTGTTCACGAGCACACCCGCGAGCAAGCCGATCATCCCTCCACCGAACTGGGTGAACCCGAATAGCCGGCCCCTCAGCCTCTCAGGAATCGTCTTGGCGACCAGGTCGGTCCAGGGCACGCCCGCGCATCCCTCCGAGACCCAGAACGTGGTGTACATGGAGAGGAATGAGATCAGCATCAGCGTCTTGTCGTGCGGCCCGGCGATGAAGAGCGATACGGCGAACACCGCAACCATGATGCGCGAGGATGAGGCTACCTTCAGCAGAAAGCCGAGGTGCCGACGCCGATTCCGCAGATAATGCGCCGTCCAGAGCTGGGGGATGCACAGCCCGGCCGGACGTATCGCGGTGATCGCGCCGATAGCGATCGAGGACGATGTGAGCGTCGACAGAAATGCGGGCAAGACCGTCGCGCTGTCGATGAACGCCAGCCCTACCAGGTAGAAGATGACGTCCATCGAGAGCAGGCGGAACGTTCGCCGCACCTCGGCGGGATGGTACTCATGAAACTCGATCGGATCGGATATCTGCATATGTTACGGAGACAGGCAAAAGGAAACGCCTGCCGAGAACTCCGGCAGACGCTGGTTCACTCCGTGTGCATTCTACACGTTTCCGGCGCGGATTGCCAGTGGTTCCGGACCTGTCTACATGCTCCGCAGCCGTCTGACACGTTCAGCGATGGGGGGATGTGTGCTGAACAACTGGTTCAGGACTCCCCGATGGTCGCGCAGTGGATTGTAGATGTAGAGATGCGCGGTCGCCTTGTTCGCGGCTTCGAGCGGCTCCCTGTCGGCGGCGATCTTCTCCAGAGCGCTCGCCAGTCCGTCCGGATAGCGCGTCAGGAGCGCGCCCTGGGCGTCCGCGAGGTACTCACGCTGACGGGACACCGCAAGTTGGATCAGAGTCGCGATGATCGGCGCCAGGACCGCGGCGACGACGGCAATCAGCAACACGATGGGATGGCTGCCACCCTCCCGGCCCCTGCGCCTGCGTCCCCCGCTCCACCACATGCTCCGGAGAAGCCAGTCCGCGATGAGCACGATCGTACCGGCCAGAATCGCCACCAGCGCCATGAAGCGGATATCGTAGTCCTTGATATGCGCCATCTCATGGCCGATGACCGCCTCCAGTTCCACCCGGTTCAGCTTCTGCATCAGGCCGGTGGTCACGCAGATCACCGCATGCTGGGGATCACGCCCGGTCGCGAAGGCATTCGGCGCGGTGTCGTCGATCACATAGATACGCGGAACGGGGATGCCCGCCGCCAGGGACAGCCCCTCGACCGAGTTGATGAGGAACGCATGCTCCTCCCGGGTCGCGGGACGCGCCTGAGACATCCTGAGAACGATCCGGTCGCTGTAGTAGTAGCTCCCGATGCTGCTCACGACGGCGACGACCACCGCGAGCGGGAGTATCCACGGGTGTCCGGCGACCTCTGCGAAGATATAGCCGAGCCCCGTGATGATCGCGATGAAGACGATCACCAGAGCAACCGATTTCCAGACGTTGGCGGTTATGTGTTCGTACATGACAGAACGAGCCTAAGGCTCTATCCCCAGGGCTTGACAACGTCGCCTATCGCCCAACCGATGAGCATGGCGGGGAATACGAGGTTGCCGCCCCAGATCAGGACTTCCCTCGTGCCGGACGGGTAGAGTATCCCGATGATCGCGAGCAGGCATCCGGTAGCGACGAATGCCTTCATCACGGAAGCAGAGATGGCATCCTGGATGATCCCTGCCAGCACGTAGATCCCGACGGCGGCGTAGAAGTTGAACAAGTTCACCAGCACCAGAATCAGACCGATCGGATAGGTCAGATGACGCCCTGAGGTCACGGTCTGGAACACCAGTTCATCGTCGAGAGACCGGAACCCTTCGGTGATGCTCATCAGGAACCCGGTCACGGCGCCCATACCGAGCAGCGTGGTGACCAGCATCCCGCTCCACGAGCCGATGAACGGGATGTGCTCCTTCAGCCACGGAATCGGTTCCCCGGGCGACCATGCGAGGGTCAGCAACAGGAATGCGCTGAGCGATCCACAGACGAGTCCGACCCCGGTCTTGAACACCTGCCTGCGCTCCTCACTCGCCGCGGGTGACCGAGCTTTCCGGCTCTTGCGCATCGCCTTGTCGAGCTTCTCCATGGCGTCGGCGTTTTTGGGGTCGAGCTGAAGAGCGAGAGTGTACATCGAGACCGCCTCGTCCATCCGCCCCTGCATGCGGTAGACATCACCGAGGATGATATGCGCTCGGGCATTTCGGCCGTCCATCTTGACCGCCGCTTTGGCCGATTCCAGGGCTGCCCAGAGCTGTCCGCGAATGAACGCCAACTCAGCGTCCTTGATGAGCCTCTCCACCCCTACCGCCTGCCTGGGACGGGAGGCCCTGCCGCCCGATGATGACGTCGGCCTCGCCTGCGCGCCGGAGAATCCACCCGCGGACGACGGGTGGGGCCGCGAAGGACGCGGGGGCGGGCCGGCGATCTGTCGGTCCATCTCGGCATCGTAGATCACGCGCTTATCGGGGTCGGACAGGACCTGGTACGCCTCGCTTATCTGCAGGAAAGCGAGGCGGGCGGCAGCTTTGTCTTCGGCGACGTCGGGGTGGTACTTCCGCACCAACTGCCTGTAGCGCTTCTTGATCTGCTCCTGGGTGGCCGTCCGCGGCACCCCAAGTATCTCGTAGTGTGTCTTGGCGATTGGCATGGATTAGAATGAGGGTATTCCAAACCTGTTGCAGGAGGGGATCCCGATCCCCGAATTCGTGGCGTCACCGCGGGCATTCGCGGCTGGGAAGCCGCTCCTACACATGATATGCTCCTAATTGGCCTTCAGAATGTCCTTGTAGTGCTGCAAGTAGCTGCCGATGATGGTCATGCCGATGTATATGCATATACCCAACAGGAGGAGCGCTCCCGAAGCCATCGTAAGCTGATGTATCCGGACCTCAGCCTCATTCTCGGAGTAGTCGGCAACCTTCTCCACCATGTCGCTCACGGCGCCGCTTGCCTCTCCTGTCGCCAGCATATCGAGGGTCATCCGAGGCATGATCATCGTGCGCTCCATCGCCTCGGTGAATGTGCGGCCCATCTCGACCACAGGAACGGCCTTCATCAGGCTGCGCGTGATATACCAGTTTCCGCAGGCGCGAGCGGCATTCGAGATCGCCTGCGATGGGCTCGCGCCGGCGCTGTGCAGGCTGGCGAACGCCCGGTAGAACTTCGACAGCGCCAGCATCTTCACGACGGATCCGACCAGTGGCGTGCCCAGTTTGAACACGTCTATACCGTAGCGGAACGCCGGTATCTGGTAGAGCAGCCGATACCCGACCCAGATGACGGCGATCCAGGTCAGCAGATTGATCAGCACCGGCAGCGTGGCATTCCAGAAAGCATTTGTGCCCTCCAGCACCAGTGTCGGAAACGCCGGAATGAAGATGACCGCCAGCACCAGGATCTTCGGGTAGAAGGTCATCATGCGCATGCGCTGGCGGATCTTGTACTCGCGCTCGGTGTAGTCGGCCAGGCGTTCGAGCGTCCTGTCGATCGACCCGCCGGCCTCACCAGCGCGGATGAGGCTGATATGCAGTTCGGGAAACATCGCCGGGTAGCGTGCGAATGCGTCGCTCAGACGGCCTCCGCCCTCCACCGTGCGCGCGGCATCCCGGGCTATCCTGCTGAGACGTCTGGTCGGCGCGCGCGAGCTGAGCGAGTTCAGCGCCTGGTATAGACTCATCCCGGCGGTGATCATGGTGGCGAACTGCCGGTAGAAAACCGAGAGCTTTGCCGCCGTCGCCCCCCCGAACACGGGGTCGATGACCCAGCGCATGAAGAGAGCGAACGGGTTCCACAGCTGCCCGGACCTCACTTCGACCTCGCGCGCATCCAGCACCCAGTAGCCCATCTGCTGGAGTTGCGACACGGCGGAGCGCCGGTCCTCGGCCTCCAGGCGCCCGCTCGCGGTGTTCCCTGATTTGTCCTTTACCTTGTATGCAAAAGTAGCCATATCATCGGCTCGAATTCGCGCTCAACGAGGGTAAGCGAGTTCGCCAGATACACGAACTCGCTGCCCAGCATCGCCAACAGTACCAGCACATAACAGATAATCGCAAATCGCAGCCCGTAGCCGCGGACTCGACCCGCGGAGTGCAGAGCGGCATCCTCATAGTACAAAGCCATCCGCTGGAGTATGTCCGCCGTCTGACCGGACATCTCACCGACCTCGAGGATTCTGCGATCATCCTCGCGGAACAGTCGCGTTGCCTCCATCGCCTGGCTGAACCTCGCGCCGGACCGAAGTGACGTCAACTGCCCGAGGAGCCTGCCGGAGATCACGACGTTGTTCGACGCCATGGCCGCCGTCTCCCATGCCTGTATGGGCAGTACGCCGGCCGTCTGAAGGCGCCAGAGCATCCTCGAGAAGTTCGCCAGCGACCTATCCCGGTGCGCCCGCCCTACCACGGGGATGTTGAGCATCGCCGCATGAACCGCCGGGCGCAACTCCGGCCTCCCCAGGACTGCTCTTACCACCAGCATAGCGACGATCAACAGCGCGACGGGCGGCAGGATGTACTTCGTCACGGCGGCGGAATACGCGTGCAAGTAGCCCGGAAGCCCTTCCTTCGCAATTATCGGCAGACGAGGCAGCGCCGGTATTAGGAAAACGCAGCCGAGCGAGTTGAGCCACAGCAGGTTCCTCACCCAGCGTATCCAGCGGACGGACGCCTTCTGCTCGATCTCGTAGTCGAGCGCGATGTCTCCGAGCACCGCGGGCAGGAACCCACCGATCTCTCCGGAGGCCACGACGCCGACCACGTGCGGCGGAAACGCCCGTGGGAACTCCGCCATCGCCTCGCTAAGCCTGTCTCCCACCTGCACCCGTCTGCTGATGCTCTCAACGATGTGGCGCATGCCCCTGTGCTTCGTCTGCGTGAGTATCCGCGTCAGGCCGTCGAACAGGGTGAACCCCGACTGGAGCATCGACTGGACCTGGCGGAAGAAGACAATCATCTCCGTGGGCGGCGCGCTCGTCCGCTGCTTCGGCCTCGCGAAGGCCTGCTTCGGTGTCGGCGCCGGCTTCGACTGAGGCGGGGGCGCATCTATCGGTGGAGGGATGATCAGCCGTATCGTGTAGCCCTTCGACATCAACGCATGGCGCACTTCATCCTCAGACGCGGCGCTCATCACTCCGGAAAGCACCTTGCCGGCCCTGTCCATGACTTCATATCGGAACATCGGCATCAGTCGGTCTCCCGCAGCCTCACTACTCCCTGGTCTCCGAGTTCCCGCGCCACCTCCACCGTCGTACGTCCGTCGGGCAGAACGAGGTAGGGCGCTACCTCAGCGAGCGGAATCATCACGAATGCCCGCTCCATCATGCTCGCGTGCGGAATGGTCAAATCAGGCGTGCTCACGACGTCGGAGTCGTACAAAAGCACATCAATATCTATGACTCTCGGACCCCACCGGAAGTTACGCGTGCGGCCCATGTCATTCTCGATCTCGTGGGTAAGCTCGCGCACTTCGGCCGGCGACAGGTCCGTCTCTACGACGGCGACAGCGTTGATGAAATCGGGCTGGTCCGTATAGCCGACAGGAGCGGTGAGATAGAGCGAGGACATCCGAACGAACCGCAGGTCGGGATGAGCGGAGAGCCTCTCGACGGCCTCGCAGACATTCGCCTTCGGATCCCCCAGGTTCGACCCAAGCCCCAGGAAAACGACAGCCAATTTGCCCGCTCCTCTCGACTAAGATGCTTGCAGGTGGTATAGTATCCGCGGAATCCGGCGGCTTCCACCGAGGCATTATACCGAAATGCAACGCCGATTGTCCACGATGGCACGCGACGACCGGGAGGCGCGGAACACTGGGATCATGAAGAACATCATCGTCGGCACGGCCGGCCACGTAGATCACGGAAAGACGACGCTTATCCACGCGCTGACCGGCGTGAACACCGACCGCCTGCGCGAGGAGCAGGAGCGCGGGATGACGATCGATCTCGGGTTCGCCTCGCTCGTCCTCCCGAACGGGCAGCGGATCGGAATCGTGGACGTCCCGGGCCACGAGCGCTTCCTCAAGAACATGCTCGCCGGCGCGGGCGGCGTCGATGTCGCGCTGATGGTGATCGCCGCCGACGAATCGGTCATGCCGCAGACGAGCGAGCACCTGGAGATCCTCCAACTGCTGGAGGTGAAGCGCGGAGTCATCGCCCTCACGAAAGCCGACGTGGTTGACGCGGAGTGGCTTGCCGTCGTTGAGGACGACATCCGGAGCGCGCTGAAGGACACTTTCCTCGCCGATGCGCCAATGATTCCCGTCTCGGGCATCACCCGCGAAGGCATTCCCGAACTGATTGACGCGCTTCAGACCGCCTGCCTCTCCGTCGAGGCGAGAGACGCCACCGGGCCGTTCCGCATTCCGGTGGACCGTGTCTTCACTCTCACGGGATTCGGAACGGTGATCACGGGAACGCTCGTCTCCGGTACTATCAAGGTCGGTGATCCGGTCGAGGTGATGCCATCGGGACTGGAATCGCGCGCGAGGCAGATCCAGGTGCATGGCGCGAAAGTCGATCGGGCGGAGGCGGGGACACGGGTCGCCGTCAACCTCGCGGGTCTGGAGGTCGCCGACCTTGCGAGGGGCGACGTCATCGCATCGCCGGGAACGCTCAAGGCATCGACGACGCTCGACGCGCGTCTGACTCTCCTGGCGAACGCGCCCCACCCGCTCAAGAACCGGGCGCGCGTGAGATTCCACACCGGCACGGCGGAGATACTCGGACGGCTCACACTGCTCGACCGGGACGAGTTGAAGCCCGGCGATCAGACGTACGCTCAGTTCCGAGCTGAATCACCGACCGCCGTCTCGCGCGGCGACAGGTTCGTGATCCGATCGTACTCCCCGATGGTCACTATCGGCGGCGGAGTGATCGTCGATCCCGCCGCGCGCAAGCACAGACGGTTCGATGCAGGCGCGATCGAATCTCTGGAGACCGCGTCGAAGGGCACCCCGGAGGAGATGCTCGATCAGATGCTCAGGCAGGCGGCTTCGGGAATCGCACCTCAGGAACTCCTCAAGAAGGCCGAGATGCCTGAACCCGAGGCGGTCCTTCAGTCACTCCGCGAGGCGGGGAGAGTCGTCGAACTTGAGGGGCGGGTGATGCACGCATCGGTTGCGGCGGCATTCGCGTCGGGCATCCGAGATGCGCTGGCAGGCTTCCACGCCAAACATCCCCTGAAGCCGGGCATGCCGAGAGAGGAACTCCGCGGCACCGCCGGCAAGGGGCTCGAGAACAAGGTATTCGCCGCGCTCCTCGCATACCTGCAGGCCGAGGGAGAGATCGCGGTCTCGGACACGTTGGTCCGTTTGCCCGACTTCGAGCCGACGCTCACCGCCAGACAGCAGTCGGCGCTCGACTCGCTCGCCCGCACGCTCCTCGACGCGGGGCTGAACGTCCCGGACGCCGACGAGTTCCTGCGCACAACCGGTCTCCCTCAGCAGGAGGCGAAGGAGATCCTCGAACTGCTCGTCCACCGGGGCGAGGCGGTGAAGATCGCCGAAGGGATGTTCCTCCACACATCGACCGTGACAGAGGCGGAGAGCGCCGTCCGCGACTTCCTCGAAGAGAACGGCAGGATCACGGTCAGCCAGTTCCGCGACCTCACCGGCACGAGCAGGAAGTACGCGGTCCCGCTCCTCGAGTACTTTGACTCGAAGCGGATCACCCGTCGCGTCGGGGATGAGCGCGTGGCGGGAGGCCGTTGAGGCCCTCCCCTACGGCTTGCGGTCGAGCTTGCCGGCCGCGACGTCGTGGAGGAGCGGCGAGAGGTCCTTCAGCATCGGACGGAAGCCCTCCACGTGGAAGAGAACGATGCCGTCAGCACCCAGCTTCATCGCATCCCGGATCTGAGTCTTCGCGGTCTCCAGAGACTTCTCAGGATCGCGCCGGAAGTATCGGGTCAGCGTTACGTGCATCGGTAGGTCGCCCGACATCTCACGGTTCCACCGCTCCGCCGCCAGGTTCTCGCGCGGGATGTCGTAGTAGCCCATCGGATTGACCCAGTCGAGATGCCCCTCCTCCATCCATGTCTTCCAGTCCTGGCAGATGTTGTAATGCTTGCCGTAGGTCTGCGCGCCCCAGACGTACGCGCTCATCGTCGCCTCGGGCTTGACCTCCCTCAGTGCCTCTCGGAGTTCTCGCATAAACTGGTTCGTCTGGCGGTATCTGAAGAGGCGCCACTTCGCCCAGTCCCGGGAGCCCGGCTCGGCGTTGTTCGCTGCCTTGGCGTCGAGACCGAAGCGCTCCTTGAAGGCCGAAGTGCACCGCTCACAGAAGCAGTAGCGTCCGGGAGTCGCGTAGCGCAGGTAGTCGAGGTTGATGCCGTCGATGTCGTAGTTGGCGGCAATCTCCTTCAGGACGGAGACCACGTGCTGACGCGCCTCCGGGGATGAGGGATCGATCCACCCCACACGCTTACCGCTGATGTCAACCATGCACCAGTCCGGATGCTCCTGCAGGATCGGCGAGAAGTCGTTGTAGCCGTCCGCGGTGACGACGAACCAGGGATGAACCTCCATCCCGCGGGCGTGCGCGGCCTCGATGACGACCTTCAGCGCGTCGTATGGCCTGGGGATCTGTGGCATGATCTTGCTGTCGTAGAAAGCGTTGCCTTCGGTCGTGCGCGCGTAGGGCATGAGGAACTGGATGCCTGCATCGGCGGCTTCGTTGACGAGCGCCCGAAGGCTCTCGGCATCCGGCGACTGCGTGCGGGAGAGGAACATGTATGCCCCGACCTTGCCGGGCGACTTGCCGGCGGCGAACGCGGGCACAATGCAGATTGCGGCGATCAGGACTGCGAGAACGATGCGCTTCATGGTGCGATTCCTTTCCTTCGATGGGTCAGAACTGCCCGACAGAGTCGAGCTACTTGCGCAACGAGACTGAGGGCTTCCATGCCTTGAGCTCTTCCGGCGTCTTCGGCGGCACGATCTTCCCTTCGATAATCATCGACTTGATCTCCTCGATGCGATCGATCCCGCCTGCCGGAAGGGTGTCCTTGGTGTACTTCATCGGGCTGAGACCGACGCCGCCCTCCTTCAGACCGAAGACGTGGTCGCCGGGAGTGAACTTGCCTTCTGCGACGTCCTTGCACATCGAGTAAACCGCGTTGTCGACGCGCTTCATCATGCTGGTGAGCACTCTACCCGGCGCGATGTAATCCTGGTCGGCGTCGACTCCGATGGCATAGTAGTCGCGGCCTTTCTGTTTCGCCGCCTCGATAACCCCGAGCCCGCAGGACCCCGACGCGTGCATGACGATGTCCGCACCCTGGGCGAACTGGGCGAGCGCGAGTTCCTTGCCCTTAGCAGGGTCGTCGAACCTGCCGGTATACGCCGTCACGAACCGCGAATCGTCCGCGACGAACTTCGCGCCCGCCTGGTAGCCGGCCTCAAATCGCTTGATCACGGGCGCCTCCATCCCGCCTATGAAGCCTATCTTGCCGGTCTTGCTGACCATGGCGGCCACTGCTCCGACGAGGAAGCAGCCCTCCTCCTCGCGGAACTTGAGGGCGGCGGCGTTGTCGGCTTCCGGCGCGTTGCCGTCGATGATGACGAACTTCGTCTTCGGATACTTCGGCGCGACCTTGGCGATCGCATCCTCCATCAGGAAGCCGACCGCGAACACGAGATCGTATCCCTGCTGGGCACAGCGGCTGAGGTTCGTCGCGTAGTCGGCCTGCTCCTTCGACTCGAGGAACTTCGTCCCGATCGCAAGTTCCTTGCCCGCGCGCTGGACGCCTTCCCAGGCCATCGCGTTGAACGAGCGGTCGCCGATCCCGCCGACGTCAGTCACGACGGCGACCTTGATCTTCCCGGCGGAATTCTCGGCGGGCGCAGGAGCCTTCTTCGAGCATCCGCCACAGAGCAGAACAACCACGAGGAGCAGACATATGCGCTTGATCATGAGTGCATCACCTGTCAGGAGAGAATCTATTGCCGAGGAAAGATACGGTGTGCGCGGAGAGAAAACCTTCTCGGAGGTCCGGTTATGCAGGTGTGACGGGCACAAGGCCCTAGGCTACGGGATTATGCGAGATCCGTAGCCTAGCCCCCTGTGGGCGTCGAAGCTGCACCAGCCGCGACGCGCACGAGGCACTAGGCCACGGATCGGGTGCTTATCCCTTATGGATGGCTTCGCCGCTGACGTCGAGGGCCGCCTCCTTCACGACCTCCGAAAGCGTCGGATGGCCGTGGATCGCGCGGCCGATGGTCTCGATGGTGGCCTCAGCGTCCATGCCGATCACCACCTCGTGGATCAGGTCGGTCACGTGCGGGCCAAACATATGGCAGCCGAGGATCTCGCCGTACTTCGGATCGACGAGGAACTTGACATACCCCTCCCGCTCGCCGATGCCTAGAGCCTTGCCGTTCACTCGGAACATGAACTTACCCGTCTTGTACTCGATGCCCTCCGCCTTGAGCTGCTCCTCCGTCTTGCCGACGGTCGCAACCTCAGGGGTCGTGTACACCGCTGCCGGCACGGACTTGTAGGACATCCTGCTGTCATGCCCCATGCAGTTCTCGGCGGCGACGACGCCTTCCTCGGAGGCCTTGTGTGCGAGGAGCATCCCGCCGACGACGTCGCCGATGGCGTAGACTCCCGCGACGTTGGTGCGCATGTGGTCGTCGACGAGCACCTTGCCCCGGTCGGTCTTGACTCCGATCTCCTCGAGACCCAGGCCGGCTGACACAGACCTGCGTCCCACGGCGACGAGAACCTTGTCGGCCTCAATGGCCTGCTCCTTGTCGCCGGTGACGACGGTGACGACCTCAGTGCCGTCCCTGTGCTCGATCTTCGATGCCTTCGATCCGAGGAGCATCTTGATGCCCATCTTCTCGAGGACGCGCTTGAGGTCGTTGGCGATCTCCGCGTCGGTGAGCGGGAGGATCTGGTCCATGAGCTCGACGATAGTGACCTCGGCGCCGAACTTGCGGAACATGTAGCCCCACTCCACGCCGATAACTCCGCCGCCGATGACGACGAGCCTCTTCGGCACTTCCGTCGCCTCGAGCGCACGGTCGCTGTCCCAGATGTTGTCGCCCTCCAGTCCGGGGATCGGGACCTTGACCGCCTCGGAGCCGGTTGCGATGATGATATTCCTGCCCGTCGCCCTCTCCGTGTTGCCGTCCGGAAGGCTGACCTCGACGGTGTTGGGAGTAACGACCTTCGCCACGCCGTTGATGACGCGGACGTTGTGCTTCTTCATCAGGATGCCGACACCGCCGACGAGCTGCTTAACGATCCGGTCGCGCCGATCACGGACTTTGGCGTAGTCGAGGGTGACGTCGCCGGCCACATTGACGCCGAAGTCGCCGGCGTGATTCCTGATCATGTCGTATGCGTCGGCGCTGGCGAGCATCGCCTTCGTCGGGATGCATCCCCGATTGAGGCAGACGCCGCCGAGAGCGTCCTTCTCGACGATCACCACTTTGCCGCCGAGTTGTGCCGCGCGAATCGCCGCTACGTATCCTCCCGGGCCTGCGCCGATGACAATCACGTCGGCTTCCGGGGCGTTCAACTGAGCCATCATCGCCTCCACCTGCTGCGAAATCCTTGACCCCTCGGCGATATCGAGTTGCAGGCCGTGCACGAACGCGGGCGGGGCGGTGAGTGGTCTGTCCATCACCACCGCCGACGTCACCTCGCTGATTCCGTTTGAACTCCTGCCGTTTTCCATGTTCCGTGCTCGATACTCCCGGGAGCCCAATGAAGATGTGACCCGCACACGGGCGGGTCACATAGAGTCTGCTTGCCTGGTTCAGGTTACCCCACTCTAGCAGGTTGTAACCCTGATGTCAACGTCGGAAACGGTTGAGAGAAGGTCCAAGGTTATGGGTTGAAGGTTGCGAGAGAACTGCGCAACCTCTAGCCCTCACACTTGTTTCCGCACTCCGCGCAGAACTTCGCGCCGGGAGTGAGCTTCGCGCCGCATTCGGTGCAGTGCTGAGCAGCGAGTCTCTCTCCACATTCGGGACAGAACTTCGCGTTGACGGCGAGCGGGGTCTCACACTTCGGACAGCTCGCACGGACTCCCTCACGCCAGTTCTCCTTCGCGAGCTGCTTGTCTTCCTCGGCCATCGCCGCGTGAGCCCACACTTCCTCGACCGACTTGCTAGCCTGAGCCGCAGCCATCTCGACGCCCAGGTCGGGCGCGCATTCCTTGCAGAGCCCCTTCTTGGTATTCCAGCAGCCCTTCCGACAAACCCACTGGGAGCATCTCGGACACTGCACGAACTCCGGGCGGATCTCCTCGACCGCCTCCTCGAACGCGGCGTCGTGACCGCGTTCGTATGCGACAGACCGGACCTGTTCACCGATCTCCGCCGCGCGTCCGAGGATTCCGCCGAAGAATCCCCCCGCCGATTCGAGGGCGTCGCCGAGCAGACCGCCCTTCATGCCCTTGAACCTGGTCCTGAAGCCGGAGCCGCAGCGGTCGCAGAAGAACTCGAACTGGAAGCCGCGCTCGGTGCTCAGATCGTTGTAGTTGCGAACGAACTGAATGGTGCCTGACATACCGATCCCTTTCCAACCTGGAGTATTGGAGTGATGGAGTGGTGCGAACCCAATGCTCCGTCCGAGGACTATTACGACGCGAATGGCTGAACTACCTTCCCGGAGCGCAGGAAGGGGCTAATCCGCCGCCGAATGTGTCGGTAACCGATCCACCCTGGAGGGAACGAATCGTGCTCCGATCCACACTCACGAGGCTTGCCGCCGCCATCATCTGCCTGCAGTTGCTCTGCATCACGCCATCCGCCGCCAAGTGGACGGACGGGAAGCGCCCCGACCAGGTCGAGCCGCGATCAGGACGACGCACCAACATCTTCTACGCCGGCGAACCGATCACGTTCACGCTCAAGGGCGACGCCGCTGTCCGCTACGAGGTGCGCAACTACTACGGCAACATTGTCGACAAGGGCGTCCCGGCCGAGAAGCTCACTCTCAACGTGAGGGAGCCGGGATGGTACAAGCTCTACCTCTTCGGCAAGGAGAGGGTCGAGCCCTGGGGTGACAGCGTTGGCGGCACGATGTTCGCAATCATCCGCGACGACCCCAACTTCCCACGCCTCCCCGACCCTTCCGAGCCGGGCGGCGAATACGCGCAGGACGCCCCCACCCGCTCGATCCTCGGCATCGGCCCCGAACGACATGCCGCCAAGGATGCGAGCCAGCCGGACAAGACCATCGCTGAGATCGAGAAGGGCATCGAGATGGAGGCGAAGTATTACCTTCCCTATGACAAAGCGAGGAAACGCGCGCTTCTTGTGGCATTCCCCAACGGCACCGAGAACACCGAGGGCGTCAAGAAGATCGTCGAGCGATTCAAAGATGTCGTGACGTACTGGGAGCCGAGGAACGAGCCGAATTTCGCGATGAAGGGCGGGGAGTTCGTCGAGAAGGAACTGAAGCCTTTCTACGAAGCCGTGAAGAGCATCGATCCGAAGCTGAAGGTCGTCGCGCCGAATCCGGTCTGCATCAACCCGTACGGCCTCACTTTCATCGAGGACTTCCTGAAAGCCGGTGGAGCGAAGTACATCGACGCGTTCTCCTTTCATGCCTACAACAACGTCAACGGCGATGTCTGGCTGGCTCGGAAGTCCCTCGACGGGCTGAACGATCTGCTCAAGAGGTACGGCGCGGAGAAGATCGAGAAATGGCAGACCGAGCAGGGATTCATGGCGTGTGTCTACGGATCGTACCAGCCTCGCCTCCAGGGGCGATGGACCATGGTGCGCTACATGCTCTTCGAGCAGTACGGCATCCCGAAAGAGCACGACCACTACTGGTACGACAGGAGCCACGGCTTCTGGGACGTGCCGGTCTGGTGGGAGAACGACGACGGCGGGGTGAACCCGGCGGCGCCCCTGATACGCGTCTGGGCGGAGGAGATCTGCGGCACGAAGTTCGTCCGAGCGTTCGATTTCGGTCCATCGGGGAATGACGTCTTCGTCGGCAACCTCTTCCAGGGATCAGGGAAGACCGTAGCCGCTTTCATGAGCGCCGGGGCGACCGACGGCGAAGTGAACCTGCTTGTGAAGGGTGGCAACAAGCTGAGGATAGTATCACCATTCGGTGTCACGTCATCCATCACAGTCGCCAAGGGAAAGGCAACGCTCCCGGTTGCCGAACTGCCGGTCTACGTGGAACTAGCGAAGGGCCAGTCGATCGAGGTCGTCCCGATGGATTACGGAGACAACCTCGCCCGCCAGGAGGGAGTGGTCTGCACGCACTCAACCCCGAGCACGGACGACATCAAGAAGCTGAACAACGGCGAATTCGAGAACTGGTACTATCTCCAGGGAGACAGCCCAGGCCCCTGGTCGAGCGGCAAGGATACGGCCTACCCTGCCTGGGTCGAGATGAAGTTCGCCTCGCCGAAGACTATCTCGCGCGTCCATGTCTTCGCGGCGCCCCCGTGGCAGAGCATGGGCACGCTCGTGGATTACGAACTGCAGTACGAGAGGAACGGAGCCTGGGTCACCCTCGACAGAGTACGCGAGCCGACGAAGACCTTCAAGGTGTACACCCCACCGGTGCGATGCACGGTCGACAGCTTCTTCAGCGATCGGTGGATCTTCTTGCACGCGTTCGAGCCCGTCACCACACAGAAGATCAGGCTGCTGATCCACAAAGTGACGTACGGCGGCGGTGCGACGGAACTCGTGCCGGAAGCAGGCGGGCAGGCGTGGTCGTTCCCGCAGATCTCCCTCCGCGAGATCGAGGTGTACGAAAGTGATCAGTTGTCAGTAAGAAGCCCGGATTCCGGCGATGACTGATCACTGACGGTTCTCTGGTGGGCGAGGTGGGATTCGAACCCACATGGGTTGCCCCGGCGGATTTTAAGTCCGCTGCGTCTGCCATTCCGCCACTCGCCCGCAGGACTACACTAGTATACCACGCCGCGGGGATACGGACAATGTGCCTGCGCTTGTCGGCAGAAACGCTTGCTCGTTGACAAGGCGCAGGCCGCGTTGGTATCATCAACCTGATGCGTGATTCGTGATAGGTGACTCGGAATGCAAGGGTCCTCACGCATCACTCGTCACGCGTCATTCCATCATCCCCATGCTCGAACTGAACAAGATCCTGCGAGACATAGACAACTTCGGCCGCGAATGCGCGGAGGCATGCCGTGGCCTCGACGAACAGTTCCGCGAGGCCGATGCCGTCGTGCGCGAGATGGCATCCGACATAGAGAAGTCGAGCCGACGCATCAGCGACGCGCGGACGTCGTGGCTCACATCGACCTTCGAGGAATGCCCCGACCTCACGTTCCCCTGCCCCGACGTCCCGATGCCGCACGGGGTCGTTGCGGTCGACGGCTCTCAGATCGCGCCCGACAAGCACGAGGCGGCGAGTTGCTTCCTTATCAACACGTCCAGCGTCACCCTTTTCTATGGCATCCCGGAGAGGCCGAAGTTCCGATCGAATCCGAAGCTCTGTTACCGCGAGGAGGACACCTTCGAGGAGTACGGCGGGCGCAAGGTCCCCGTCGCGGAGAAGCTGCTGGGCATCCGGCGGACAGCCGCGGAGGGGCTGGAGATGCTCCGCTCGATCCGGGACGCCGCCGATGTCGGGGTCCCCGTCGTCGCGTTCGCCGATGGGTCCCTGATCCGCTGGTCGCTGGAGAACGAGCCACCCGATTTCAAGAAGCGCATCCTCGAGGAGTACCTGGCGATGTTCGAGGTCGCGCGGGAGCTGGCCATCCCGATCGCCGGCTACATCAGCGACCCCGGCAGCAAGGATTTCGTCAACTCGATGCGCGTGATGCTCTGCGACATGCGCGAGGTAGACTGCGACCGATGCCCCCACGAGGCCGTCGAGGATCGCCCGTGCGAGCGCGTGGGCAGGTTGACCGACCGTATGGTCTTCAATCGACGCCTCCAGGACGGCGAGCGGACGGTCGTACTTACCAGCAAATCGAGGATATTGGAGTCGTACGGCGAACACGAGATTAGGGCCTTCTACCTGAGCGTCGGCCGGGAGATCGTCCGCATCGAGATCCCGCGCTGGGTCGCCGAGAACCCGGTGCTCCTCGATCTTGTCCACGCGGTGAGCGTCGATCAGGCCGCGAAGGGGCGCGGTTACCCCGTCGCGCTCAGTGAGGCGCACGACAAGGCGGTCGTTCACGGGCCGGACCGCCGGGCGTTCTACGAGATGCTCGAACGATCGCTGATCAAGCACGGAGCGCCGATCACGCGCAGCCTGAAGAGGATATCGAAGGGATACTAGGAGAGCGCTGACTGTAGAGTGTGGAGTGGAGTGCGGAATGGCTGATGAGAACCAGTTTGTAGGCGAGATAATCGAGGCGAGTACGAGTGAGTTCACGGCGGAGAGCTACACGCTCCACGCGCCGCCCCGCTTCGGCAGCTTCGTCAAGATCCCGATGGACATGGGGTCGCCTGAAGTCGGGGAGGAGCGAACATCGAACGTCGAACCACTGGACGAAGGGGATCCGTTCGCCTTCCGAGCCGCCGAGGGATCGTTCAGCGCCGACTTCGATGCGGTGATGGGCGGGGAAAGGATCGATCGATCGACCCCAATCCAGCCCGCGATCTACGCGGTAGTCTACAGCGCAACCACGACGAGCACCGAGACGGGCAAGCAGCCGCGGGCATACTGGAAGGACGAGGATGAACTCGCCCGAGAGCAGCCCCAACTCGCCGAGTGGCTACTCATGACCAAGTTTCAGGCAGCTATCATCGGCTACGCGCAGGGGAATTCGATCAGGCAGTACCTTCCTCCGCTCCCGCCGAAGATCCATACGCACGTGTTCGAGTGTACTCCTGAGGAGATCGTGCGGCTCACCAACCGGATGGACTTCCTCCGCACCCTGGTCGGCTTCCGCAATGCGCCGTCTGACGAGATGGTCGCCGCATGCATCCGCGAGGCGTGTTTCGCTCGCGGCGGGGACCGCGAGTTCACCGTCAGCGCGGGGAAGGAGCTCGCCAACCTCCTCCGTGAGGACTACGAACGGCTCCACGCGATCGTCAGGAGGATACTGCCATGACTGAAGGCAACGGAGAGAAGCGCCCGTTCATCCCGCCGGTCGAGATCGGGCAGATAGTCCAGGGGAGCCTCGTCGAGGGGCTGGAGATGAAGCTCGAGCCTGGCCACAGCGTCGAGGACGTGCGCGCGGGGAAGTTCGTGGTCGTCGAGGGAGAGAAGTTCCGCTTCTTCTCGATGGTTACCGATGTCACCCTCAGCACCTCGGCGCGAGGACTACTCGACAACCCGCCGGGCAGGGACGACGTCCTGATGCGCGAGATCCTCAGCGGCACGACCACATACGGCACGGTCTCTCTCCGTCCGATGCTCATGGTGCCGAAGGACGATCTCGACGCCGACCTCCTCCCCGTGAAGACGATCCCGGGCCATTTCGCCCCGGTCCTCCCCGCCACTGCGGCAGACGTCAACCGCATCTTCGGCGACGAGGAGGAGGATCCGAGGTTCTTCAACATCGGGACACCGCTCGACATGGAGGAGACGCCGGTCTGCATCAACCTGGAGCGCTTCGTCGAGAGGAGCAACGGCATCTTCGGGAAGTCGGGCACGGGAAAGACGTTCCTCACGCGCATCATGCTCTGCGGAGTGATCAAGAACCGCAAGGCGGTCAACCTCATTTTCGACATGCACAGCGAGTATGGGTGGAAGGGCACCTTCGAGGGCGACCGGGCGGAGGTTCGAGGACTCAAGCAGTACTTCAGGGACCAGGTGGCGGTCTTCTCTCTGGACCCGGAGAGTTCGCGTCGGCGGGGAGCGCCGATCGACTTCGAGGTGAAGATCCCTTACAGCCAGGTGACGGTCGATGACATCGTCCTCCTGCAGCATGAGTTGAACCTGTCGCCCACCGCGCTGGAAACGGCCTATGCGCTCGTCGGTCGGTTCGAAGACAGATGGCTCAGCCGACTCCTCGAGATGGACAGCGACGATATCGTGGACTTCTCGCAGGCGAACAACGTCCACCAGGCGTCGCTCTCGGCGCTCCAACGGAAGTTGAGGGTCCTCACGGCGAGCTGCCGATCCTTCCTGATCGACGACACGAAAGACAACATCGACATCGACGCTGTGAAGCAGATCATGAGCTATCTGGACGGTGGCAAGCACGTCGTCCTTGAGTTCGGGCAGCATACCCAGCCGCTGAGATACATGCTCGTGGCGAACATCCTGACCCGACGCATCCACGCCAAGTACGTCGAGAAGACGGAGGAATCGCTCGGAGGCGACCGGCCGAAGCCGCTTCCGCTCGTGATCACCATCGAGGAGGCGCACAAGTTCCTCAGTCCTTCGCTCGCGGGACAGACGATCTTTGGAACAATCGCGCGAGAGATGCGTAAGTATAATGTGACACTACTCGTAGTCGATCAGCGGCCGTCGGGGATCGATGCGGAGGTGCTGTCACAGGTCGGGACGCGCATCACGTGCCTCCTCAACGACGAGAAGGACATCGACGCGGTGATGACCGGAGTGAGCGGCGCAGGCGGCTTGAGGAGCGTCCTGGCGAGCCTCGACAGCAAGCAGCAGGCCCTCGTGATCGGGCACGCGGTCCCGATGCCGGTGGTCGTGAAGACGCGCATGTACGACGACGAGGACTTCCGGTTGAGCATGGGAGTGATCCCCCCGGAGAAGCTCGCCGAGAAGGTGGAGCGCGAGATCGACCTCGACTTTGCATAGAACGACAGACTGCAGACTGCGGGCTGTAACGCCGGTAGACCGAGATACTCCACTTTGAACTTTCGGCTTTGGACAATAGCGCTCATATTCCTGATCGCATCAGCGGCCTACCCTGCCGATGACATCGCCACCGATGAGGAGTCGTTCAGCGGCATATACATCAGGGCCGACGATTCGGAGTACTCCTACGATTCCCAGGCGTTCCGCGCTGAGGGAGACGCCTTCGTCCGCTACAACGACATCAAGCTGACCGCGGACCTCGTGACGGGAGACGCCGTCACCGGCGACTTCGAGGCGGTCGGCAATGTCACGTTCTCCCAGGGCGACCGCACGGTCAGGGGACAGAGCTTCAAGTACAACTACAACACGAAGCTCGGCCACTCCACCGATGCCTCCGCGAGCGTAGGCAACATCCACTTCCACGGCGACGAGCTCGATTCGAAGCCGGAGGGTTACACGCTCATGGGCTCGCGGTTCACTACCTGTGATGCGCAGAAGCCTCACTACTATCTCTCGGCGCGAGAGCTTATCATCCGCCCAAAGGACAAGCTGATCGCCCGTAAGGTGCGGTTCGTCGCGCTCGGGAAGACGGTGTTCAGCGTCCCGAAGTATACGGTCGATCTCTCCGGCAAGCAGGACTCGGGCATCAGACTCCCGTGGATCGGGATGGACAACAGACACGGGCTGTTCGCGCAGGAGAACTTCGATCTGTCGAGCAAGCCCGGGCTCGACGGCGAGCTCACGGTCCGGCTTTCGATGAAGAACACGTTCCAGGGCGGCGTCAAGCTGACCCGTGTGGCGAACCGGCCGATACTGATGAACCTCACGTATCGGGAGCCCTACACGGACGGCCTGAACCCGGACACCGTGCTCTCGCGCCTGCCTGAGATCGCATATCGGTTCTACAGCAAGGGAACTCTCGACCCGTACGGTAGGAGCGACGTCTCCCTGCACTTCTCCAAGCGCATGCTCGATCCGACCCGACAGCACCAGTCCGCAGGTCGGCTTCACATGATCGGCGAGGCAGGCGTGGGATACTTCGAAGAGGAACCATCGGGCGCGGAGTCGGCGCGTTTCGACGTTCGGGGCATGGCGTGGATGGACCCGATGGATGTCGGCGGCACCCTAATCATGCCGGGCGTGCTCGCGCGCGTGTCGAGCTACGGCAACGGGGACAGCTATTCGACGCTGGGATTCCAACTCGCAGCCGCACGGAAGCTCGGGTCGAGATCATATGTATCGCTGACCTACATCAACCACGCGATCAGCGGCAGGACACCTTTCGAGTTCGATCCGGTAGAGATTCCCCATGAGCTTGCCGGCAGGTTCCGTTTCCCGATCGGCGACTATGCCATCGAGTATGGGGCGCGGTACGACCTGCAGGCCAACGAGATGTTCGACAGCGAGATCACGATCTCCAAGCCGCTCCACTGCATTGAGCCGAAGCTTACCTGGCGCAGCCGCGCCAAGGCGTTTTCCATAGGCATAGGGCTGGTGGGGTTCTAACAACAACAACAGCCCGCCCCTGGAATCCAGGGAACGGGCTGCCAACCAATCGCGTCCGGACGGTCACCGTCGGTGTATCACCGAACAAGATGTCTACTTCTCATACTCAGAATCAAAGAGGTCTTCCGAGTCCCACTCGTCGTCATCATCGTCGTCATCGCACACCGACGGAGGGACCTTGTCCCAGTCCAGCTTGCTGAACGGCTCAGTCTTCTGCTCCTGGAAGATATGGCCGTGCACGGGACAGAACACGGACCTGGTGCTGAACACTCCCTGCTTGACGATGGAGAGGTGCTCCTCACAGCCTTCGTGTGGGCACACCACCGATTCGACACCGCGCAGTGCGGCCTCAGCTACTCGTAGAACTTCCTTGGCGTACGCATCTCTCGTCATGCTCATGTTGAACGATCCTTTTCACGGACGCAGGAACCGACTCGCTGGCAATGCGGTGCCCCCGGTCCGGTTTTTGTTTGCGCTGATACCGGCGGATAATATTATAACACAAGCCGCCACCGAACACAAGTTCGATGGCGGCTGCCATTAGCTCGCAACTCACACTCGCCGAGCACTCTGACAGCCCGCAAGTCCAGCGCTATCCCTACCAGATTATACGGTCACGACCCTGTGCGGGTTCCAGAAGATACCTTGGCGGCGGACGATAGACTCGTATACGAGCCGATCCTTCTACAGCCGAGTGTCGTCCCGACTATCGCCTGCCGCCCGACCCTCAGACGTATAGTTCTGCCAGGAACCCCGAAACTCCTTCGGACTTGCGGAAATTTCTGAAAACGATTTCACTGTCCGGATGCAGGGACCGCAAGTCTATTCCATATCGGCCATCGGACGGCTGATACGCCGCCGGCGATCGAAGCTCACCACCTCGCGATAGCCGATCTCCCGGAGCAGCTTGTATGCCCGGCTGAAACTCCTATCCAGGTTGGCCGGCGTGTGAGCATCAGCCGTCACAAGCACGGGGATACCACGAGCAAAGCACTCTCCCAGGATGTACGGTGACGGATACTCCTCTCCCGCGGGGACGTGCCAACCGGAGGTGTTCAGCTCGACAGCCATGTCGGCCCGCGCGATGGCATCGAGTGCATCCGAGACCACATCAGAGATGTCGACCGACGGGTAGTACCCAAACTTCTTCGTCAGATCCGGATGGCCGGCGAAATCATACATGCCGGACTCCGCCATCTGCCGAACGCGGACCCAATACCCGCGGATGACGTCATCGCGTTCCTGCTCCGACAGCGCCGCCCAGTACTGACCTCCACCGTCGATCGGGAAGCCGTCCAGGAAATGGACCGAACCGATCACATAGTCGAACGGATACTGCGCCAGGATCTCCCTCAAGTCATCGGCGGTCTCCGGCACGAAGTCGGCCTCCACGCCGAGCCTGACGGTGGTCTCCGCCCGGAACTCCTCCACGGCGGACAGGACTGTCCGGACATAATCACCCAGCGCATGGAGTGGCATGGCCCACTCCATGTCGGTCCTGTCAGGCATGAGCACATAGTGATCGGAGAGACCGACCTCGTCGAGCCCTATCTCGCCCGCACGGCGCACGAAGTCGATGATCTCCCCTTCCCCGTCGCTCCATCGGGAGTGGCAGTGATAGGATGTGATCATGTCGGCCTCTCATGATGCATCGAGCCCTCGATGAACTGCTGGAACTCGATGGGATTGCCGTCGGGATCGTGAATCCACATCTGCCAGGAGCCGTCCGCGCCCATCCTCGGCTCCGAATCGGGGATGATGCCGTTCGCCGTCAACTCACGATGCAGGGCAGCGATGTCGTCCGTCTCCATGCAGAAGTGAGCGAATCCGGCGTGGGTCGGCCGCTCGTAGGGACCGCTCGCGCGGGGAAACAACTCGATGAACTGATAGTCAGCGACTCGCAGGTAGACGAGCCAGAGGCTTCCGTCCTCCTTGTGCAGGCGGAAGTGCTCCCTGACGCCGGGAATGCGCAGGTAGAAGTCGAGCGCGCGGTCGATATCCGTCACCCACACGGCGACGTGAGTAAGGCCTTTCAGCATAGTAACCCCCTGACGGTCACTTGTACAGAACGGACGCCATGTCGTACTGTCGTCGTCGGCATTCAACGACGGGAGCCGTCAGCGTATCAGGAATCCTTGCCCGATCCCCTGACGACCCCTGTCGTCGGGCAACGCAACGCCTCAGCGGGCGTCCACTACAAGTCCGATCTCGGCTAGATGATGAACTGCTCCAGGTAGCGCTTCGAGAAGAGCAGGCCCGGGTACCTTCGGCTGCCGATCCACTCTCCGGAATGCGGCTCGATGTTGATGTCACCAGGGTAGTCCTGCTCGTACAGGATCGCGAATATCGCGCCCCAGTTGGTCTGATCCATACCGGGCATCGGATCGGGAAACCGCTCGCCGCCGATCACCAGCGATCCCTTCGCGTGCACGTGATAGACCTTCTTGCCCCAGTCTCTCAACTCGACGAGGTAGTCGCGCTGATCCTCCACTGCGTGCGAAGGATCGTACTTGATCCCGAGATCAGGCAGCGCAGGCATCAAGAGCTCCCACGAGTCCGGCGCCTCCGCGAAGTTGCCCCAGTGGCAGTTGTACAGAGCGACCCGGACCCCCTTCGGTCTGCCGTACTCGATGAGTTGTCCGAGGTGATCGGTCGCACGTCGGATGTTCTCTTCCAGTGTGCGGTTTTCCTCATGGCCGGCGCCCGTGACGAAGAGCGGCGAACCGATCTCCTCGCAGAAGTCGATCACCTTCTTTGCATCCGACAGGTGATGCGCCCGCTCATTAGGGTCGTCGCTGATGTAGTTGCGACCGAAGAGACCGATCATGTTGAACTCGACGCCGTATTCCCTCGAGTACTTGACTAAGTCCGGCGCCTTGGAGGTGAACTCGATGTTGTCCGCGCCGTTGAACTCGACGCAGGTGAACCCGTTCTGACGGGCAAAGGCAAAGTCATGCTCGGATAGATCGCAGATAAAACCGATCCGCATATTCGTGCTCCCTTCAGTGTCTTGGGGTCCCAGATCAGGTCACAGTTCAACGGCGAAGCAGCGGTGACCTTCCGCATCTGATAGCAAGACGGCCGGTGGGGATCCACCGGCCGTCCGAGTCTCTGCATACTGCCAGGGTGACCTGGATTACCGTTGGCCGTCTCTCCGGCCATCCGGACGACCTCCACCACGCCAGTTGCCGCCGTCTCCGCGACCGCCGCGCATCATCTCCCGCATTCGATCGAGCTGCTCAGGGCTCATGTTCTGCCACATCATACGCCCGACTTCGCGCATAACCTGGAATTGCTTGTCAGCCGGCATCTGAGAGAAGTAATCCCATACCTGTGTGGCAGCGCCCATCACATCCGCAGGCGGGACTCCTAGTTGCGAGGGAGTCTGCTTGGCCGCATCAGCGGGCGGAGCGGGCTGAGGAATCGCCCGAACGAGGTAGACCGGCTTGAGGTTAAGCGCTTCGGACATCGGAGCCGCGTTCACCGCACCCACCTTCGCGCCCGAGATGAAGACCGTCTCCTGCTGCTTCGAGGGATCCTGACATACCAGCGATGCCTTCCCCAAAGCCTTCAGAGCGTCCAACAGGGTGAAGATCTTCGCCACATCGAGCTTCTCCCCCTGGGCGGGAGCATCGACATACGCCTTGTACCACTCAAGCTTGTTCGTCTTGCAGATCGCGTCCAGTGCCTGATCGACGGTAACGTCATTCAGACCGCAGTTGACCTTGCCCTTCACAGATGCATCGCCGAGGACGGTCACCTGTGCCTTCTGAGCCAGGGACACCAGCGCCTCACTTGCGTCCACATTGTCAAACTGAAGGGAAACCTTCGCGGGCGATGCCGCCTGCTGATCGGCCGCGCACACGGCACTGATCAGCAAGAAGACCATAACCAACGCCACTAGAAACCTCATGATACTTACCTCCTGCACCACCTAGCACTGCCCGATGAACCGTCACGGGGAGTGCGTGAAAACTGCGGCACACGCCGCAGCAAACCTACGCGTTCGCGCGCGCATTTCAGAAGTCTTGTAGGAGCGGCTTCCCAGCCGCGAATACCCACGCAACGCCGCGAATTCGGGGATCTCAATCCCCTTCTACACGGCGGAATTCGACTTGTGAAACACGCGTCCTACATGTTAGACAGGATCTCGGCCCGTTCGGTATACAGCACGGTAGGAAAATCCACCAAGCAAGTTCCGACTACCCGTGTCCCCTGTGCGCACACGCGCTCCTGAACGCACGATACCGCTGCTCGTAAAGCTCCGTTCGCATCGGGTCCGGGTCCACGGACTCACCGGGTTTGATCATCGCCTGCACTGCGGTCTCGAGATCGGCGTAGACCGTTTTCGATGCTGCTACCGCAGCAGTACCCATCGCACATTCGGTCGAAACCGGACGCACCACTCGCTTGTTCAGGATGTCGGCGCGAACCTGCATCCACTCCGGGCTCCTGGCGCCTCCGCCCGTTGTGAAGATCGTGTCGCCGATCTCCGCGCCAAGTTCGGCGAGCAGTTCGTAGCACCACCGTTCCACGTAGCCCACGCCCTCAAGATACGCGGCGTAGAGCTCTCTGCTGTCGCGCGGCTCACCGACGATGAAACCCTCGGCAGTGGGATCGACGAACGGCAGGCGCTCGCCGGTCCTCACCAGCGGATACACCAGCAGTGCGGTCGGCGAATACTGGGGCACGTACGCATTGAGATGATCGAGGTCCCGGCCCTGGAAAAGATGCCTCAAGCACTCGGCGCCACAGTTGCTCGCGCCTCCGGGAAGCCAGTATCCGTCCGGGTGAGCGTGGCTGTAGATCCGGCCCTGGGGATCCTTGATCAACTCTCGCGACACGCCTCTGATCACCAGCGTGGTGCCGATGGTGCTGTTCCAATCCCCGACCTTGACCGCTCCCGACGCAAGGAATCCGGCCGTGCCGTCGGTGACTCCCGCTACAACGAGCGTCCCACGAGCGAGGCCCGTGAGTCCGGCGCACTCCCCGCTGACCTCGCCGATGACGTCGCCGGGACTGACGACCTTCGGCAGCTTGTCGAGCGGTACGGCGATCTGCGACTCGATGAAGTCCGGCCAGCGATGCTCGATGAGGTCGTAGCCGGTCTTGAGGGCATTGGACGTATCAGACGTGAGGAAATTCCCGGTCAGTCTGCCGGCGATGTAGTCGGCGGCGTGAACGAACAACGCGCGCTCGAACACATCCGGCTGGTTGCGCCTGACCCAGAGTATCTTGGGGAGCGCGAATGCGGCTGAGAACCTGTAGGCCAGCTTCTCGACAAGGTCGGCGCCCGCGGAGTTGCACTCGGCCGCCTCGGTGACGGCGCGCGTGTCGTTGTACATGATCGCCGGTCGAAGCGGCTCGCCGGTGCGGTCGAGAACCACCACCGTGCCGGACGTCGAATCGACTGACACGGCCTTGATGTCGGAGGGATCTCCACCGCTCTGCCGGAGATGCTCGGTGACCGCGTTCAGGCAGACGACGGCCGCATCCCACCAGTCGGACGGGTTCTGCTCGGCCCATCCGGGCGGGAGAAGCTCCACCTGATCCGCGGGCGCGAACTGCTCCGATGCCTGCGCGAGTACGTTTCCCTCCTCGTCGCAGACAACCGCGCGAACTCCCTGTGTACCAACATCGAGTCCCAGTACGTACATCGCCCTGTCCTGTCCACCGTGATCGACATGCCGTCAACACCGGCAATCGCTGCTAAGTATGTACCCAAGCACAGGCTGATCCTCTCACAAAGAGCGGAAAGTTGCGATCTGCCGGCGGTGATGTCTTCTGGAGGCAGGTTTGACAGGCGGTGCGTTCTTTCCTGCTGCGGGGGCAGTGGAGAGGCTGACGAGAAGCGGCCGTGGAGCAAAGACACCCCACGGCCGCTTGAGCAATAACGGTATGTCTTCAGATCGCTAGATGTACCGGCGTGCTCCGGCGTAGCGCTTGTGGTAGTAGGACGAGCCGAGGCTGTCGGTTCGCACGCCCCTTCGCTTGTTGGCGGCGTGGACAAACTTGTTGTTGCCGATGTAGATACCCACATGCGAGATCGGCCCGCTGGTGTTGAAAAACACCAGATCGCCGGGAGACAAATCGCTCTTAGCGACCGGACGGCCGAGCTTGAACTGCTGTCGCGCATTATGAGGGAGTTTGATGCCGATGGACCTGTAGATCAGGCTGGTCAGGCCCGAGCAGTCTACGCCTTTGCTCGACATACCGCCCCAGATATACCGAGTTCCGATCCACGAAAGAGCGCGGCTGGCGAGGCCGGTTGCCCCACGCACAACCTTCGACAGCATGCCCTGCTTCTGCGGATTCGGTTTGGGCGCAGGCGACTTCGGCTTTGCAGCAGGCTGCGCTTTCTTCACCGCTGCCTTGGGCGCAGGGCTCTTGGGCTTCGGCGCGACGGTCGGCTTCTTCGGTGCGGCGACAGGCTTCTTCACAGCCGTCGCAGGCTTCACCGCCGGCTTGGGATGCTGCTGCACGGCCGGCTTCGACTCGGCCTTAGTCTCAGGTTTGGGCGATGGATGCGTCTCCGAGACGCTCGGAGCGATGGATTCGACCTTCGACTCGGCAATTACTTTCGGCTGAGCTGCGGGCGCCGGCTCGTGGCCCTGCTGAGCCGGCGCGGCGTCCGCCGTTACGTTGCTCGGCGGCTCCGGAGCCGATGCCGCGGGGGCAGGCTGACGCATATCGACAAGCCGTATCTCCTCCGGGTGGTCCTTGCTCCGGACCACTTTGAGAGTCATCACGGACTGATCACCCGAGGCGTTCGAGCTGCTCCGCACGGGCTGCTGCTGTGTCTGGCCAACGAGCTCGCCGGTGTCTGCGACAGGCTGCGCAAGTCCGGCTGTGCTGCTCAAGACAAAGGAGGCGATAACCGGAATCAGTACCCCGGTCTTCATGCTTCGCTTCAAGATCAACGTTCCTTCCTATTCAGTGTGCGGTCCTCTCGGGACCGTCTGGACAGTAAGGGAAAACCACGCGCAATATTGGTGCTGAGCGAAGAGCATTAACAACGGGAATGCAGGAGAGGCCACAAACAGAACCCCGATCGAGCGATCGAGGTTGTCACTAGCGGCACCGTACCGACGGCTGAGATCGGTCGTGTTGGCTAATGCTCTCTTCACACCACGCCTACGGAGTTAGCTGACGGGCTTGGGCTGAAGAGTTGCCCTACGCACATGCGTGCGATACGCCCCGGAAACGATGGTTCCCCCGTTTTCCTAACGAGAAATTCGGCGCTCTTACTGGTTTTTCGTCGCTTCGATCTCGGCTGACAAATGCAACCCATAGACGCGACGAGCGGAAGTATACCACAGCTCACGAGTGGTGTCAACCAACATTCGGACGGAGTCTCTCGGCGACGTCATTGGGTATACATGGAGTGTATCTATCCAAGACAGCGTGGTACGGGAAGACTATCAATGCAAAGGCGGTTCGAGGAACTCGATTCACTGCGTGGGATAGCGGCCGTAGCCGTCATCTTCCACCATTACCTATACCTGCTTCCGCCGATATGCGATCAGCAACGCCTGCCCGAGTTCGAGCTGATCACCCATACGCCGCTTCACATCTTCTGGGCCGGACGAGAGGCGGTGCTGTTCTTCTTTGTGCTGAGCGGGTTCGTGCTCTCGCTGCCGTTCCAGGACCGCAAGGTCCCTTATGGCCAGTTCATCGCGAAGAGAATCTGCCGCATCTACATCCCATACCTCGCGGCCGTGTGCCTGGCATTCGGCGCAAGACACGTTTTCGCCCGCGGAGGGATACCCGAGCTGAGCAGTTGGTTCAACTCGACATGGACCGATCCGATCACAATGAGGGCCGCAGCCGAGCATTTCCTCCTGATCGGCTACTTCAACAACATGCAGTTCGACCCGGTGCTGTGGTCGCTCGTCCATGAGATGAGGATCTCGATCATCTTCCCGGCGCTGATGCTGATGGTGACAAGGGCGAAGTGGCAGACCGCGCTGGCGGCCGGCTTCGTCATATCCGGGGCGGCGCACTTCTTCACCGGCCACTTTCATGCCTTCCCAATCCCGGAGCAGGACTACATCATGACCCTCCACTTCATCATCATGTTCGTTGTAGGGGCCCTGATGGCGCGGCACAGGTGGCTGCTCATGGAACGCTATGCAAGGCTGGCCAAACCCGTGAAGGTCGCGCTGGCGCTGCTCGCATCGGTGCTTTACACGTACAAGTGGAGCGTGCTGCCCGACGTGAAGCTCCTGCACATCTACTACTTCGACGACCTCATGACCACGGCGGGGGTTTGCATCTTCATCCTGACGGGACTGGCAGCCCCGTCCGCCTCCAGAATGCTCACCGCCAAGCCTCTGGTGTTCACCGGGAGGATCTCCTACAGCATCTACCTCCTCCACGCGATCCTGCTGCTGACGTTCGTGAACGTGCTGTACGGCGTAGCGCCATTGTGGACGATCCTGCCGATGACGCTCGTCTCGACTTTCGGGCTGTCGGCGCTTATGTACAAGATGGTGGAGGAACCATCGATCAACGTCGGACGGAAGCTGGCAGCGAGTCTCCCCCGACAAAACAGAGCGCGGGCCACCGTCGCCGGCGGCCCGCGCGCATCCGGTACTTATTGATCCGTTCACATGGATGGGTCGCTACTCGAACTTGCCCCCTCGGGCGGCTTCGAGGTAGGCCATGCAGAACTCATCGTGGCCGAGCAGAGCCTCGGTGGCGTAGATCAGCGCCATGAGCTGCTTGTCCAACGGATCGATGATCGCGGCGTCGAGGCCGGCGGTCATGCACATGACGGTGAACGCCTGGTTGAGGAACTTCCTCTGCGGCAGGCCGTGCGAGACGTTGCTGACACCGGCGCTCGCGTGGATGCCGGGGAACTCGGCCTTCAGCGTCCGGATAGTGTCAAGCACCGCAAGCCCGAAATCCTGGCCGTTCGCGATCGGGAAGACGAGCGGGTCGGCGTAGATGTTCTCGACCTTGATCCCTTCGGCCGTCAGGTTGCCGACGAGCTCGCGACCGACGGCGATCCGTCCCGCGGCGTCGGGCGGGATGCCCGCGTCGCCCATCGCGAGGGCGATGACTTTGGTCTCGTACTGCTTGACGAGCGGAAGGACGTTCGTGTATCTCTCCTGCTCGGCGGTGATCGAGTTGATCATCGCCTGGCCCTTGTGGACCTTGAGCGCGCGCTCGATCGCGACGGGATTCGGGCTGTCGATGGCGCACGGCACGTCCAGCGCGCCCTGAATCGTGGTGACGAGCCATTCCATCGCGTCGGGTTCGCCATCCAGCAGCGTGCCGCAGTTGACGTCGATGTAGTTCGCCCCCGCCTCGTACTGCTTGGTGGCAAGATCGATGAAGAACGCGGCGTCCCGTGCTTTGACGGCATTCTCGATGACCGGCTCACCTTTGATCTTCCTGCTGGTGTTGATTCGTTCTCCGATGACGAGCATGATTTGCTCCTCCTTTGCGATCACTCGTGCTGAGTACGCGGATTTACACGGAATGATCGGATTTCACGGTTTTCTCTCTGTATTGGAATGCGCGCTGGTTCATCTGCGATCACTCGTGGAGAGTACCCGGATCACACGGAATGATCGGATTTCGCGGATGTCTTGGTATTAATCAGGCGCTTTATTCTTAGCTACGGAGTCCCGAAGTTGAGCATCAGTGCGACAGGCGCGCCGGTCGCTCGAAGATAACTCAACAACGTTGCGATATCGGCCTCGCAGAAAGCCTCCTTTGCCTCTAGCTCGACGATTACCTTGTCGCGCACGAAGAGGTCTAGACGGTGCAGACCGACCTCTCTTCCCCGATAGATGACCTTGATCTGCTTCTGACGCTCGTAGGGAATCCCGTCGTCCTCCAGTTCGAAGGCGAGGGCATTCTCGTAGACGGACTCCACAAAGCCCAACCCAAGCGCCTTGTGAACTCGCAACGCACACGAAATAACTGGAGCGGTGAGTTCAGAATATGGGCCGGAGAACTTGGCTCTGACAACCCGTTCCGCACCTTCTCCCCCTTCCGTGTCCTCCGCTTTCACTCCGCGATCTCCGCGTTCTCCCCCGAAGGCTCGGGCCTGGGAAGCAGTCCGGCGCGCTCAACGATCGTGGGCGTGATTGATTCCCACATCACGGGCATGACATGAACGCCCGCGACGCCTTCGATGTCCCTCAACTGCCGGATGATCTCCTCGCAGATGTTGACGCCCTCCTCCTTCGGGTCCTCGGCGGCCTCCATGCGCCTCAGGTACTCTTCGGGCACGCGCATGCCGGGCACTTCAGTCGCCATGTACCCCAGCGCCTTCGCCGACCGCGCGGGAAGGACTCCGCCGAGGATGTAGACCTGCTTGTGGAGTTCGCGCTTCCTGACGTCGGCCATGAACGCCTCGAAGCGCCTCACGTCGAAGATCGCCTGAGTCTGAATGAAGTCCGCGCCGGCCTTGATCTTCTTCTCAAGGCGCGTGACCCGCCAATCGAAAGGCTCGGCGAATGGATTGGCCGCCCCGCCTATGAACATCCGCGGCTCGACTTTGATCTCATCACCGCACTGGAAGGCTTTCTCGTCGCGCATTTTCTTGACCATCGCGATGAGGCTGATCGCATCGAGGTCGTGGACGCCGCGAGCCTGCGGATGGTTGCCCGTTTTCATGTGGTCGCCGGAGAGACAAAGGATGTTTTTCACGCCCAACGCCGCCGCTCCGAGGATGTCGCTCTGGATGGCGATCCGGTTGCGGTCACGGCACGTCATCTGGATGACGGGCTCGAGGCCCTCCTGCATGACGATGACCGCGCTGCAGATCGACGAGAGACGCACGATCGCGGACTGGTTGTCCGTAAGGTTGACCGCGTCCACGATGCCGGCGAAGTTCTTGCACTTCTTGCGGACCGCCTCCGGGTCGGCGCTCTGCGGAGGCCCCAGCTCGCCGCATACGACGAACTCGCCCGCGGTCAGCAGGCGTTCGAGCTTACTTCCTGACTTCATATGTTCTCCCTCGAAGAGAATAGACGGAATCTGCCGGGGTTATGGGTTATGGGTTATGGGTTACGGGGTTCCCCAAAACCCATAACCCGCAACCCCCAACCATCCCCCCGCTAGCGCCACTTGAACAGCCGCGACGCCAACAGTATCCCGCAGATGCTCTTCGCATCAACGATCTCTCCCGTGCGGATCATCTCCACCGCGTCCGTAAGCCTGATGGTGACTATCTCAAGGAATTCGTCAGAGTCCCTGTTCACTCCCTCTTCCCTCAAATCCTCCGCGAGGAACGTGTGGAGAAGTTCGTTCGAGTAACCGGGGGACAGGTACGAGTGAAACATCTCCGTGATCTTCTCGGGATAGTAGCCGATCTCCTCGACGAGCTCCCTGCGCGCGCAATCGAGCGGCGACTCTCCCTCGCCGAGAGTCCCGGCGGGGATCTCAAGGATCGCGCGGCCCACCGGTTGACGGTACTGGCGCACGAGGACCACCCGCTCGTGGTCGAGCATCGGCACGATCGCAACCGCGCCGCGGTGCTCCACGACTTCGCGCTTCGAGACGCGGCCGTTCGGAAGCTCGACCGTATCGACGCGAAGGCTGACGATCTTCCCATCGTATATCCGTTGCGATTCGAGAGTCTTCTCCGTCAGGTCCATGCGCTCCTACCGCAGCCGGAGGTCCTTGTACTTACTCGGGTCCTTCCCCATGCCGATGCCCTCCGTGAGCTCGACCCACGACTTGCGCCCCTGCCCGTCGTTGTCGTTCACGAGCAGCGAGAGGCCGATGAGCCGTCCCTCCGCGAGCGAGCCGAGCCCGAGCGACTTCGCCGGGAGCATCAACTCATACACCGCGCCGCCGGAGGGTTTCGCCATTATTACCACCTTCGCCTCCGAGAGGTCAACTCCCTGGGGCGCGACGAAGCCGATGATGCGGTCGATCCCGTCGATCTTGCCGATCTCCAGCTCGAAGTCGTTCCGCTCGTCGAAGCCCTCGCCCACCGCGTCGTTCGCGGCGTCGATGCACACCTGGAGGCCGTCCGCCTCCCAGACTTTCTCGTCGCCGGGGAAGACGTTCCGGTCGTCGGTCACGTCGACGGCGAGGTAGAGCGCGTCGGAGTCCCACGCGGCCCACGCGCGTGCCGAGTGGTCCGCCAAGCCGCCCCACTTGCCCTTCTGATCGACGTGCGCGCCTCCCTCGGGAGTGAGCAGCGGCGCGATCCCCTCCCAGTCGTCGAGCCTGCCGTCGATCTCGATCCTACCCCGAGCGCGCTTCACGACCAGCGGATCGAGCCGGAGCGCGTCGGACACGTCGGAGAGCGCCGATTCGAGCCGCGCCTCGATGACGACGGGCCGCTCGCCGACGTTCTCCGAAGACGGCAGGTTGAGCGCATAGACCCTCGACGCGCCGGGATCGAGCCGCACCGCGCTCGCAACCGACGGCGTCTCGCCCTCGATCCCCGCGGAGACCTTCCCCTCCACCACGCGGTCGCAGCGGTTCTCCACCGTCACGTCGAGCTTGACGATGCCCGCCCTGAGCTCGGACGGCGGCGTGATCGAGACCTTCACCGGCGTGGCGACTTCGACGCCCTTTGCGACACGGAGGACCGAGGCTCTCCTGAGCACCGCCGCGATCTCGTACACGCCGGGCTCCGCCGTCTCGGGAACGCGCACCCGAAAGCGATAGACGCGCTCGCCGAGGTTCCCCGCGGAGTCGGCGCGGATTCCCTTCGACGCGCGCCAGCCCTCGGGAACCTCGAGCGCCACCGAATCGCCGTGGAATATCGCCTGACCGCGCATGGTCACCACGACGTCCTGCTCCATCCCGATGAAGAGCCGCTCCGGCGTGATGTCGGTCGCCGCGAGCACGAAGAGAGCCGTGCCGCGCATCCTCACGTACTGCGGGCGGTCGGTCGCCCGGATGCGCAGGATGCCCTTCTCCGCCTTCACCCACTTCTCGCCGCCGAGCATATCGACGACGAGCGCCTCCGGTATGTCGCACGGAAGCTCGACGGTGACGGGCTTCTCGCTCGTCGTCCAGATAACCGCCGTCTGTTCGTGCGGGCCGCCGAAGTACCTGCCGTAGACGTCCTTGCCCAGATTGAGCTTGCCCCCGTACTTCAACCCGTCGAGCTGCCAGATGAGCTCGTTGTACGCGACCGCCGCGGCTTTCGGGACGTCTCCCACATCGAACAAGCCGGTCCGCCCGTCCCAACCGCCGGAGTCGAAGGGCTGATAGTCGGTCGAGTTGTAGTAGAATATGCGCTCGACTCCCTCCGACAGCGCGAGCACGAACGCGCGCGCGAGCATCTTCGCCTGGTCCGCCTCCGTCATCCAATTCTTGCCCGTCGGCCAGCCGATCTCCGTGATCCAGATCGGTTTCTCCTGCCCGAACTCCTTCTGGAGCGCGCGCACGGCCCGGATGTCGCTCACGATCGATTCGTCCGCCCAGAAGTAGTTGTGGATCGAGAGGACGTCGAACGAATCGCCCGCGCCCGCCTCGAAAACCTTGCGGATGAAGCCGAGGTCCGCGCCCGCCGTGACGCAGCCGACGAGCTTGCTGTCGGGATCGTTGGCGAGCGTGACCGAACGAGTCGCCTTCAGGAGCCGGGCGTAGTCGCGCGCGTTCGGATCGGGCGACCAAAACTGCGAGATGTTCGGCTCGTTCCAGACCTCCCAGTAGCGTATATTATCCTTATATCTCCCGACGAGCTCGCCGGCGTAGAGCGCGAAGCGGGCGGCCTCCGCGTCGTCGGCGGGAGACTTGCCTCCGCTCCATGCGCTCGAATAGCAGAAGATCGGCATGAGGGATATGTTGTGATCGCGGTACATCCCGACCGTGGCGTCGGCCTGGCGGAAATCGTACTTCTGATGCTCCGGCTCGACCTTGCCCCACCAGAAGTCGTTTCGCCCCCATTTCACCCCCAGGCGCTCGCAGAGGTCGAGGCGGGCCTTGCCCACGGTGGGGATGTCTTCGAGGCCGATGTGGAAGAGCGCCCCGCCGTTCAGCCCGAACGCCGATCCCGAGCGGTCGAGCGACGGGATCTTGTGGATGACGGCGAACGAGGTCTTCCCGGAGGCCGCTCCGTCCTTCGCGCGGCAGGATATGTAGTAGATGCCGACGCGCTTCACGTCGGGCTTGATCGACGTCCCGGACTCCGAGCCGGACGCGACCGACTTCCCGTCGAGGTCGGTGATCTCCCACTCGACCACGAGACTCCCCCCCTTGGCCGGGGAGGGTTCGGCGGTGTCCGCCTCGATCTTGAGTTCGACCGGCTGCCCGATGTAGAACAGGTTGCCTGGGACGTCCGTGGATATCTTCAGGCCCGATGCCCGTGCGAGGCCGTGCGCGCAGAGCGCGGCGACGACCGCGAGCGCGATGATGTATCTCCTCATGAGCGCGGTTTCCTCCTCGTGGACGGCGATGAGCCGACGCGCATTCGTCCCTCAGCGGTAACTTCGGCGGAAACGCGCGCACTCCTCCCGCGAGCGATGGGCCGCCCCCGGGGTGCGGTGGTTTGGCGCCGCCTTCGCATGCGGCTGTTCGGACGGGCTTTGCAATCCCGCCCGCATTGGCAACCAGGGATCTGTGATCCCGTCAGCCCCCGTTCCGGCATCATAGATGCCGCGTGGCCTTCGGGCGCAGGATTGCAAATCCGCGCCAACGGTGCGTGGGAACGCGCCAACTCCGTCCGGCAACAAAACAGGCGGGGCCGCATGCACGACCCCGCCCGCTGACTAACTGACCTACTGACCTACTGACAAACTCCCCTACGCCGCCAAATCACCACGCGCGGCGATGGTCTCCGCCGGCGAGGGCGCGGAGAGATCCGTCGTCTTCGTGCCCCGGTAGCGCACGACGTACGTGTAGTCCGACGCGTCTCCGGAGATCTCATCGTAGAACGGCGATGAAGTCGAGAAGCCTATGAGCCGAAAATCCGGCTCTCCGGTCTTCCGACGATAGATCACCGCGCCCTTAACGCCCGACGGCTTGCCGTTCCAGCGCTCGCTCAGCGGGTTCGGGCCCCAGTGGACCGTCACCAGCCCGACTCTCGACTCCAGGTACACCTCCGGCACCAGTTGCTCGATCGGCGGGAGCGCCTGGGGCATCTCTTCCTTCTTCAGGCCCAGCATCACCCTGAGCTGATCCGTCATCCCCGGGTGACCATTGATGCGCTTGACGAGAGGGCGCAGGATCTCCTCCGAAACGCGGCGCTCCGTGTCCTTTGCGGCGCAGGCGGCCTTCGCATACTGCCTCTTCTGCGTGTAGTCGGCCAGCTTCGCGGCGAAACTATCCTTCGCCGTCTCGATAGGCTCCAGGTCGTCGGGGACTAGGCCCACGGTCGCGGCGTTCAGAGCCAGAACGGTAACGAAATTGTCCAGCCACTGACTGTACTGCTGGTCATTGGCCGGAAAATAAGAATTACTCACAGCGATTACCTCCATAGACGTGTGTTGATGTTCCCTCCGGCGGTCGGAGCAACACGGCAGCGCGTCGTACATACGGTCAAGTGGCAAATCGATGCGGACAAGTGGAATTCCCGGACAGTCGAAGAGGACTTTCTCACAGTCGAGGCGGACTTTCTCGGACACAAGGCTGATATTTTCAGCCGCGCGCGTGACTTTTTCGGACACGAGTCTGACTTTTTCGGACACGAGTCTGACTTTTTCGGACACGAGTCCGACTTTTTCGGACGCGTGTCTGACTTTTTCGGACGCGTGTCTGACTTTTTCGGACGCGCGGCTGAAAGACTCTCATTGCGCTGTGTTGGCTTGCCGGCCGGTTGTCAAGGAATAAGACATGAGGTCGATCGTGTCCCGGTAGGATTACCAGGCGACCTCTCCGATCATGTTATCGGCATAGCGGGCGCAGGTCTTTAGGGGCGCGAGGGTAGAGGCAAGGATGGTGGGACAAATATAAAGACGGTCGCGCCGAGGTACAGGGCGCACGTGGGAGGGGTCTTCCGTATCGAGGATCAGGAAGCGAACATCGAGAGTCAGGAATCGAACATCGAACATCGAACGTCCAACATCGAACATCGAACGTCCGGCATCGAACGTCAGCAAGCGAACATCGAACGTCGAACGTCCAACATCGAACGTCAGGAAGCGAACATCGAACATCGAACGTCCAACATCGAACATCGAACGTCCGGCATCGA
>Ga0116193_1000068_pt1 | contig 99446 bp, 81 predicted proteins | sample AD_UKC115_MetaG_FD_89892 | JGI IMG/M metagenome (GOLD analysis project Ga0116193, IMG submission 89892) | Active sludge microbial communities of municipal wastewater-treating anaerobic digesters from Hong Kong - AD_UKC115_MetaG | ecosystem: Engineered > Bioreactor > Anaerobic > Digestate...
GATTGCAAATAAGCACAGGCTTTTTCTTCGCTTATTGCTAATTGAACTACTTTCATTATCTCCATATATCCGTTCCTCCTATATCTCTTTTTCTTCCCTAGTGGATTATATCATATAATCACCTTATTTTATCTATATTTAAAATTGTTTAATTAAATTTATAATATTATTTGAATAGAAAATGTGTAATTCCCAAAAAAACCCGTAATTCTATAAACTTATCTCTCACTTCAATTTACAAAATAGAATATCGCTTATGTATTTGGTAATCTATAAAAAACTTGACTGTCTACTATTTTTTTGCTATGCTCTTTTTTATAAACTAATATATTTTAGAGGAAAGGGTAAAGTGAGTTTTTAAATTTAAGAGGAAGGAGTTCTGTCATGAGAAAGGCGATAATATTTGTTCTGTTATTAGTATTTCTATTTCAATTAAGTTCTTATTCAGAAGTGCGTGGTGAATATTTTGTATTTGCCGAAGGTGCTTTAACAGACCCATTTACATCAGAAAACTGGAGGTATACCCGATATGACCCTTATATAAATTTTAACTGGCGTTCTGGTCCAACAGACATTCCTAATATGCAAAATGATGCTGATAATTTTGCAATAAAATGGACTGGGACTATCTTTATTCCGACAACGGGCGATTGGACTTTCTACACTAATACTGATGACGGCGTAAGATTATACATTGACGAGGTATTGAAGATAGACCAATGGACAGGCATAGGCGAATATAGCACAGGAGCCTTGCCTCTTAATGCGGGACCTCATACATTTGAAATGCAGTATGTTGAAAAAACAGGAGATGCTTATGCAAAACTATCGTTTGAAGGTCCGGGCGTTGACAAACAAGTAATACCTAAATCTTATTTTAATACTTTCCATACTGCCAACAATTTACCATTACATTGCAATTTTGATGGATATGATGCCAATTATGGTGGTGGCACCCTTTATGGTGATGCTTCCATAATAAGCAATATCCTTCAACTCACACCTAATAATTATGGACAATATGGAGGGTGGGTTTTCCCGCCCGGGATTGCTATGTATTCATTTGATTTTAAGTGTGATGTATACATGACAGGAGGGGGTGAAAACGGTGCAGATGGTATAAGTTTCAGTTATAGTGATATTGATACTCCACCTTTAAACGAAAGCGGTGACTCTTACCCTGGTCTGGCTGTGCGATTACGAACCTATACTCATAATCTTATTGAGTTGGCTTACAACGGTTCAGAGATTGTCTCTGTCCCTGCAAAAGATTTAAGAGGTGGTTGGAAAACTTTAATAGTAAGGGTAAAGCGGAATGCGATAACTGGTGGAGCTACGGTGGAGGTTTGGTTTAATGGCACTCGAAGGATTAATTCAACCATATCCGATTGGAATCCGCCTGCATCATGGAAAATAGCACTCGGTGCACGAACAGGGGGTGAGCGTGACCTACATCTAATTGACCGATTAAGTTTATACTCTTATGACCCGTATGTAAGCAGCATAACTCGCCTTAGTCCAAATCCTGTTTTATCTGGGACAAACAGCATACAGTATTCTGTGATATTTAGTGAACCCATGTATTATGTTGATGCAAGCGATTTTATTTTAAGCAGGTCTGGGACTGCTAATGCTACTATTCAACCTATTTCAAGCCCAACGGTATATATAACTGAAAATTTCTCTTCTTCACAGGGCATCGGGACTCTAGAATATGATGCCGTAATTAGTGGTGGTGTTCTTAAACTCACAGAAAATGTAAATGGTAAATTTGGAGTCTGGCATTTTACCCCTCCTGAAATTCTGAATAGTTTTACCGCAGGTTTTGATATGAGAATTTGGGACGGTAATGGTGCTGATGGTTTATGTTTCTGCTATGGCAGAAGAGGTGATAATCCCTGGGGATGGGGACTATCTGGAGTATCTAATGGTTTAACAATCTTTTTCGATACTTATGAGAATGGCAACGAATTTACACCAGCATTAGTTATAAAATATAATGATATAGAACTCCAGAGGGTAAAAAACAACGACATTCGAAGCAGTTCATATATTCCTGTGCGAGTAAGAGTCACAGAAGATGGAATTTGCTCTGTCTACCAGACTGCCGTTAACAACGGTGGTTTTGTCCCTCGTGCTCATGTAAGAATACCGGGATGGGCTCCACAATCCAACTGGGCTATCAGTTTCGCTGGTGCAACAGGTGGACTTAATGATAAACATTATATAGACAACTTTACTATTGTAAATAATAAACAGAGGGTCGGTTTAAGCAACCTAGGCGGGACTGGGACAGTCCGATTAGATATTCATCCTGATAACGATATTGTTCACTTCCAGAAGTATGCACTCTATCCTAAAGAATACACTTCAGGAGAAACTTATATTTTTGATTTAGATAGACCAACTGTGACAGCAGTTGAGGTTGTTGGTCCCAGAGAGGTTGATGTTACCTTTAGTGAAGCAATGGGTCCAGGCGTGACAATAGCAGAAAACTATACCCTCTCCGGCACAGGTAAAGGAACACTTCCTGCAAACCCAGTAAATGTAGGACCTGTATCAGGTAATACCTACCGTTGCACATGGAATAGCGGCGAAATGCTTCAAGGAGGAGATATAACAATCACCGTAAATAATGTCGTAGATATAAATGCGAACCTAATTACTTATCCAAACAGAGGTAAGCATATAGGTGGAGGTATGATGATGGACAGTCCGACTGTGTCCGATGTTACCTCACCTCCTTTTACGAATACATTTCCTATCACGATAAATTACACAGGAGCAGCCGACACCACAAGTGGTGTTAGTAATGTAGAGTTATGGTTCAAAAAGGGTTCAAGTGGGATATGGGAATATAGCGGTCAGAGTTCAGTCTCTGCCCCTGATGGAAGTATAACCTTCAACAATCCTACGGGTGACGATACCTATTACTTTGATATCGTAGTGATAGATGGTGCTGGCAATCGGAGTGAAATACCCGTTGGAGTTGAAGATGGGAGGACAAACACCGAAGTGGATATGCTGGTCCCGTGGGTAACGGTAGATAGGTTAGTAACGAAGAATGCTAAACCTGTTTTGACAGGACAAATGGGACCGTCGGATACAAGTTTAGAAGTGATTAGAGTGTCAGTGACCGTAGGCGGATATAGTAATACGGCAGAATTAAACACAGCCTTAGGTGAATGGAGCATGGAGTTATTGGAACCATTGTCCAATGGGATATATGATGTAGTAGCAGAGGTCGAGGAAACAGGTGGCAATATCTCCTGGGATACGACCTCAGGTGAATTAGAGGTAGACATAACAACACCAGAGATAGAGGTTATTGGTCCTGAGCCAGTACAGACAACAGGAGAGCCTGTAATATATCAGGTAATATATCGAGGCGTAAAGGAAGTCAATCTAACAGCAAACGATATAGAACTACTGGTTCGTAATGGAGAAGTATCCGCTACGGTAATAGTGGAGCGTATAAGCAAATCAATTGATGTGGATATGGAATATCAGATAATCCTGAGAGACTTTGATGGTAATGGCGAGGTAGCGTTACACATATTGTCCGGGACAGCCGTAGACGAGGCAGGCAACTTTGCACCTGAATATATAGGTCCTTATTCCTTACTTGTTCATACAAATATGGGCTTACCAGTGGCAGAGAACATAGGCATTATGTTAATATCAATGATAATATTATCATTAGGTATAGTAGGTTTATGTTATCGCTATTATAGTCAGGAATCTTAGTTATAAAAAGAGATAGGATATATCTCTAATTAAGAGGTATGTAGAATTTTCGTTAATTGTAAGGTCATATTATCCTATTTATTTGATATTGCTTACTCCTTTTTGGTATGATTTTCTTTGCTTTTTATAAGCAATAATAATTAAACAAAAACACAGGAGCCTCTCGCCTTTTTTGGGTGCTCAATGTTATGAGTTTAAGCGGGCTCCGAGGATTTAACCCAAAGAATAAGGATTTTTTTATGCCTATCGTTACCCCCCGTGAATTACTTGAAGTCGGTGCTCATTTCGGTCATCAAACCCATCGCTGGAATCCCAAGATGGCTCGTTTCATCTATGGGGAAAAGAACGGAATTTATATTATTGACCTTAAACACACACTAAAGCAATTATATAAGGCTTATGCATTAGTCCGTAATACTGTGGCAATCGGTGGCAAAGTGCTTTTTGTCGGCACAAAACGGCAAGCACAGGAAGCCATAAAGCGTGAAGCAGAGCGATGTGGAATGTTTTATGTCAACAGTCGTTGGTTGGGTGGAACACTTACTAATTTCCAGACCATTCGTAGTAGTATTTCAGAATTACTTCATTTGAAAGAACTGGAAGAAACAGGTAAAATTGACCAATATGGGAAAAAAGAAGGGATTCAATTAAGGAAACAGATTGCGAAGTTGGAGAAAAATCTCTGTGGTATTGTAAATATGACAGAAGTTCCAGATATAGTGTTTGTGATTGATACAAACCATGAGGAGATTGCTGTGCGTGAGGCAGCGCGTCTGGGTATTCCCTGTATTGGTATTGTTGATACGAATGTTGACCCGGATGCAGTCTCGTTACCCATACCCGGGAATGATGATGCTATCAGAGCGGTATCTCTATATTGCAAAATAATTGCTGATGCTGTAATTGAAGGCAAAAATCTTCGCGAGAAGGGACCAACCGCCCAGACAAAAGTGAAGCCCATTTCTCGAAGGGTAAAACGGGTAACTGATGAAGAGACTAAACCTATTGAAACCGAAGTAGAAGAAGATATTGAAGAAAAAGAGGTTGATGAAGAAGATAGTTCCTCTGAGGAAGTTAAAGAAACTGAAGCCTCTGAACACGAAACCTCTGCAATTGAAAATAATTAATAATTTATAGAATACAGGAGAGAAATAATGACTATTAGTGCAAGTGATGTAAAGCAACTTAGAGACCAGACCAATGCACCTATGATGGATTGTAAAAAGGCTTTGACGGAGTGTAGTGGAGATATGGAAAAAGCAGTAAAATGGCTGAGAGAACATGGAATTATGAAAGCCGCTTCCCGTGCAAATCGTGTTGCTGCGGAAGGATGCCTTGCTTCTTATATTCATACAGGCGGCAAAATAGGCGTGCTTGTTGAAGTAAATTCCGAAACTGATTTTGTGGCTCGTGGTTCAGAATTTCAAACATTTGTAAAGGATATTTGCCTTCAAATCTGTTCTTTTGCGCCCAAATGGATAGCAAAAGAGGATATACCAGAAGAGGTTTTAAAAGATGAGAAGGATTTATATATAAAGCAGGCTCTTGAAACAGGCAAACCGCAAAATGTTTGTGAGAAAATCGCAGAGGGCAAATTGAATAAATGGTATGAGGAGGTATGCCTGTTGGAACAGGTTTCAGTAAAGCCTGAACATGAAGGAAAGAAAATAAAGGATTTGTTAGGAGAGTTGACTGCCAAATGTGGTGAGAAAATACAAATTCGGCGATTTGTTCGTTGGGTTCTCGGTGAAGGAATTGAGAAAAAGCAGACAAATTTTGCCGAAGAAGTCGCAGCAGAATTAGCCAAATCATCAAAAGAGGAATAAGTTATTGAGTGCACCTGTCTACAAGCGGGTTTTATTGAAACTTAGTGGGAATGCCCTATCTTCCGATGGGGAGAATCTTGGTTCAAAGGCTTTAAGTCATCTCTGCGACGAACTTGTCGCGGCTTATCAGACAGGTGTCCAAATAGGATTAGTAGTAGGCGGTGGCAATATCTTGCGCGGAAACCATTGGTCAAAGGCTTCGGGTGTAGACCGTGCCACTGCGGATTATATGGGCATGCTTGCAACTGTGATTAATGCACTGGCTTTACAATCTGCACTTGAAAAGCGAGATATTGAAACACGCGTGCTTAGTGCAATAGAGATGCGGCCTGTTGCAGAACCATATATTCGCCGTCGTGCCTTGCGACATCTAGAAAAAGGTCGCATAGTTATATTTGCTGCGGGGACAGGTAGCCCCTTCCTTACTACCGATACAGCCGCTGCACTTCGTGCCAGTGAGATGGACGCAGAAATTTTGATGAAAGCCACACGCGTAGATGGTATCTATTCAGCAGACCCTGAAAAAGAGCCTTCCGCAAAACAATTCTCTCAACTAACATATCAAGATGTATTATCACAAGACTTAAAAGTAATGGATGCCGCTGCCATTTCTATTTGCCGTGAAAAGAGCATTCCAATTTTGGTATTCTCATTCTTAGAAAAAAATTGCATTGTTAACGCGGTGTATGGAAAATCCACTGGAACCATAGTAAAGGGAGATTAACTTATGTCACATCCACTTATTAAAGAAGCAGAACAAAAGATGGAAAAGAGTGTAGAGAGTCTGCAACAGGAACTCTCTGGATTTCGGACAGGGAGGGCAACTCCCAATATTTTAGATGTGGTGCATGTTGACGCTTATGGCAGTAAGATGAAGATTAACCAATTGGGAAATATAACTGTGCCCGATTCACATCTTATTGTGATTGACCTCTGGGATAAATCACTTATCGGTGCAGTGGAAAAAGCAATCATGGCTTCACCATTGGGAGTAACGCCGTCTAACGATGGTAGATTAATTCGTATTCCTATTCCGCCTTTAAGTGAAGAACGCCGCAAGGAACTTATTAAAGTTGCTCACAAAATGGCGGAAGAGGCTAGAGTCGCAGTTCGTAATATCCGTAGACATATTCTCGAAACACTTAAAAAAGAGGAAAAGAATAGTAAAATTACAGAAGATGATTTCCACCGTTTTTCTGATGAGATTCAAAAACTTACAGATAAACAAATCGAAAAGATTGAGCAAATATTAAAAGCTAAAGAAAAGGATATTACGGAAGGCTGACGATTTCTTCCATTCACTAAAAGTTCAAACAGTAACTATTAGTGTATTAAAAATTAATTTAGGGCATTACGAATGCGGAAACTTCCCCTGGACTTAAACCCAGAAGTTGATGTGGATAGGCTACCAAGCCATATCGCTGTTATTATGGATGGGAATGGACGTTGGGCTAAACTCAATAGGAAGAAAACCACAGAAGGGCATGAAGCAGGGACAGAAGGAGTCAGGGAAATATTAAAGGGATGTCGCGAATTAGAAATTCCATGTCTATCTTTATATGCCTTTTCTACGGAGAATTGGTCCCGTCCCAAATCGGAAGTAGAAACCTTATTCCAGTTGATTAGCAAGTATGTTTATAAAGAGATTGAAGAAATAAAGAAGTATGGTATTCGTGTGCTATTTATGGGCGAATGGCGGGATTTACCTCCTGTTGCGGTGCATGACCTTGAATTTTGCCTTGAACAAACGAAAGATAACCGTGATATGACTGTCATTGTAGGTTTGAATTATGGAGGCAGACAGGAAATAGTCCGTTCTACAAAACTTATTGCAGAAAAAGTGCAAAAGGGTAAGATAATTACAGAACAAATTAATGAAGAGTTATTCAGACAGCATTTGTATATCCCCGAGTTTCCAGATGTTGACCTTTTAATACGTACCAGTGGGGAACAACGGATTAGCAATTTTATGCTTTGGCAACTTTCTTACGCTGAAATGGTATTCTTACCTGTTCTCTGGCCCGATTTTCGTAGAAAACATCTCTGGGAAGCCATTATCAAATATCAGCAAAGACAACGACGCTTCGGAAACCGTTTAGAAGAAAGCGAGTGAACTCATCAAAAAGGTAATTGACCTGTGTTTCAACGCATAATTACAGGAACTATTTTAGTTTTATTGGTTGCGATTTTTATATGGTTGCCATGCCTCCGTATTCTTTTAGCACTGTTTATTACCACATTAGGGACAATTGCTGCCTGGGAATATTTCCATATTGTAGAACCTGTAAATTGGAATATATTAAGTCTTACAACTATGGTATTAGTGCCCATCACAATTCTTTCAGGACTTTCCCAGAAACTCATTACTGTTTATATGTTTTTCATTTTCTCTTTTATAGTTCTATGTATCCTATATACCTTAAATCGAACTACTTCTATAAGCAAATTCGTTCATGCCTTTTTTGGTTTGTTTTACTTCGGCTGGGTACCTGCACATTTATTGATACTCCATCGAAATTCTGCGGGACCTGGACTAATAACCTTATTCATTACTGCCGTTGTTCTTTGTGATTCAGGTGCATTTTTTGTTGGCAGAACTATTGGTAAACATGCTCTGGCACCTGAAATCAGTCCAAAAAAAACATGGGAAGGTAGTATAGGCGGAGTTATATTTTGTGTTCTGGGCACTTTTATACTCTGGGCTCTTCACAAAACGATATTTACACAGGCTTTGCCAGAGCAAAATATTATTTTCTACCTGAAATGGGGTATAATACTTTCTATATTAAGTCAATTTGGTGACTTATTAGAGTCACGATGGAAACGAGAAGCTGGAATAAAAGATTCTGGAAGAATTTTCCCAGGACATGGGGGTGTTCTTGACCGATGTGATGGCATGCTTTTTTCGTTTCCGTTCTTCTTCTATTTTCTAAAATGGTTATAAAAGGGTTTAGAATTTTATGTTTGAACTAGAAATACAATCTATAGATAATTTACAACAACGGCTATCTGAATTGCGGGATTGTTTAAATGTGGAAGGGGTTCAGGAACATATTTCACGATTAGAAAAAAGTATGGAAGCACCTGAATTCTGGAATAATCCAGAACAAGCCCATAAGATTTTACAAGAAATAAAAAATTTGAAACTTGCCATTGAAGCGCCAGAGGCATTAAATAAAGAATTGGAAGAAGTCAAAACACTTGTCCTTATGGCTGAAGAAGAAGGAGATGAATCTCTTCGGCAGGAGATACAGCAACTTAAAGACAAATTGGAACACGAAGTCCATCAATTAGAGATTAAGAGCCTGTTCATGGACCCACGCGATACTAAACCTGCTATTGTTAGTTTTCATCCCGGTGCAGGTGGGACTGAATCTTGTGATTGGGCACAAATGCTTTACCGAATGATTAACAGATATTGTGAAGAGAAAGGATTTGAAGTTGAATTGATTGATTATCAACCGGGTGAAGAAGCAGGTATTAAAAGTGCCACAATCCGTGTCGTAGGACTTTATGCTTACGGAATGTTAAAATCAGAAAGTGGTGTGCATAGGCTTGTGCGAATATCTCCTTTTGACGCCAATAAAAGGCGGCATACCTCATTCACAGCAATTGAAGTGCTCTCAGAGGTTGATGATGATATAAAAATAGATATACGCGAAGAAGATATTAAGATGGATACATTCCGCTCAAGTGGTGCAGGTGGACAAAAGGTAAACAAAACCAGTTCAGCCGTGCGATTGACACATTTGCCTACGGGCTTTGTTGTAACATGCCAAATCGAACGCTCTCAACATCGAAACCGTGCCACTGCCCTGCAAATGTTAAAAGCAAAATTATACGATATGGAAATGCGTAAGAAAGAGATGGAAGTTTTTGCACAACGAGAGGGTCAAACAGAAGTAGCATGGGGTAGTCAAATTCGCAGTTATATTCTTCAGCCTTATCAATTGATAAAAGACCATCGCACAGGTGCAGAAACAAGTAATGTAGATAGGGTCTTGGATGGTGATTTAGATTTGTTTGTGGAAGCATATTTAAAATGGAATTTAGAAAAGAAAGGTGTAGGAATTTAACTATGGAAGAGCAATCTCATGAATTTTCAACATTACAAGAACTACGCAAAAATCGTATTCGCAAAATGAATCGTTTCCGCGAACACGGAGATAACCCGTATAAATACATTTTCAATCGCAGTGCTACCATTTCTGATATTCGAAAACAATTTGAAGCACTGGAACAAAACGATGTAGAGCGTTCAACAGAAGGGATTCCTGCTACTCTGGCAGGTCGCATTACTGCACGACGGGAACAAGGGAAAAGCACATTTATGGATGTTCGCGATGAGAGTGGAAAGATTCAACTATTTTTTGGTGAAAAGCAAGTAGGACCTGAGGCTTATGAAACATTGAAAGATTACGATTTGGGTGATTTTATTGGTGTAGCCGGTGTAGTTAGAAAAACAAAGCGTGGGGAGATAACTCTGTTTGTTCATGAATTTCAAATATTGACCAAATCACTTCGGAGTCTTCCTGAAAAATTTCATGGCTTGACAGATGTAGAGACTCGTTATCGTCAGAGGTATCTTGACCTTGTGGCAAATCCTGAAGTAATGGAAATTTTTCGCAAACGAACACAAATGATAGATGAAATACGCAATTATTTGAAAGCAAAGAATTATTTGGAAGTGGAGACACCAATGCTTCATCCTATTCCGGGTGGTGCTACGGCTCGACCCTTTATCACACATCATAACGCTTATGATACTGACCTTTATCTACGAATAGCACCTGAACTTTATTTGAAACGACTTATTGTTGGCGGATTCGAACGCGTGTTTGAAATCAATCGCTGCTTCCGAAATGAAGGCGTGGATACAAAACATAATCCTGAGTTTACAATTATGGAATTATATGAAGCATATCAGGATTATATTGGATTGATGGAAGAGACAGAGGATTTGTTTTATACTGTGATGACAAAAATTATTGGCAGTGAAAATTTTACCTATCAGGGACAGGAAATCTCATTAGCCCGTCCATGGAAACGAATCCCTTTACATGAAGCCATAAGAGAATATGCAGGGATAAACCTTGAATCTACACGCGACCGTGAGGAAGCCAGAAAGTTAGCAGAGCAGATTGGTGTGGAGATTAGTCCCGAAATGGGTTATGGCAAAATTGTAGATGAGGTAATGTCCACAAAGGTAAAGGCCAATCTTATTCAGCCGACTTTCCTCTATGATTATCCTATTGAAATATCACCATTGGCGAAGAGGAAGCGTGATAATCCTGCACTCACGGAACGATACCAGTTATTCATTGGCGGATTAGAGGTATGCAATGCCTTCTCTGAATTGAACGACCCATTAGACCAGCGTGAAAGGTTTATGGAACAGGTTAAACTGCGTGAAGCAGGTGATGAGGAAGCACAATATCTGGATGAAGATTTCCTAACCGCTCTGGAAGTGGGTATGCCACCAACTGCAGGTTTAGGAATAGGTATTGACCGACTTACTATGATTTGCACAGACTCTGCCTCCATCCGTGATGTTATTTTATTTCCATTATTACGAAAATTATAATGATGTCATTTATATAGGAGTTTCCATTGAAGTTTGAAGCCTTTGTTGCCCTAAGATACCTTCGGAGCAAGCGGAGAAATCGCTTTATAAGCCTCATCTCCGTTATCTCCATTGCAGGTGTAAGCGTAGGGGTTATTACATTAATTATAGTCATGAGTGTCATGACTGGCTTCGATATTGCTCTGCGCGAAACTATCATTGGGAATCGTTCTCATTTGACCATTTACGGAAATTCAGGAAAAATCACAGACTATCAGAAAGTAATACAAGAGATAGAGGCACTATGCCCAGAGATTGTAGCCAGTGGTCCCATAATTCAAGTGGAAGCACTGTTTAAGAATTGGGAATATACAACCGGTGGACTTATCCTCGGAGTAGAACCAGAATTGGAAAGTAAAGTCACTGACCTTGCCAAAAATCTGACAAATGAGGACGGTCGCCTCTTTGGAAAGGGAAAACTTCCAGGTGAAAAGGAAATTGTTTTAGGCTACCGTCTGGCAAATCGTATCGGTGCTCGATTAGGTTCTCAATTGCAGATTGTAACTGCGCGTGCTATCATTCGTCCCTTCTTAGGGCGACAATTAGGTTCGCAATTGTGGCTTACCGTAAGTGGAATATCCCATGCGCGAATGTCAGAGTTTGACGAAGTATATGCGTTCGTTGACCTGCCTACTGCATATATGCTTACGGGTGAAAAGGGTGTAGATGCAATACATGTGAAGTTGAAAGACCCATTTCTTGCCAATACTGTAAGCCAGCGTATCCGTGAAAATTTATCCTATCGAACTAGGACCTGGTATGAAGACCAGCAAGCCTTCTTTGACGCACTAAGACAAGAAAAATTGGCTATGTTCATTATACTGGCATTCATTGTCCTTGTCGCTGCGTTCAATATTACAAGCACCTTGATTATGATTGTCATGGAAAAACGACGCGATATTGGCATCCTTCGCACATTAGGAGCAAGCACAAAATCCATACTGTTGACTTTTATCCTTCAGGGCTTATTCATTGGCGTTCTGGGAACTTTAATTGGACTTTGTATTGGAATTGTTCTTGCGTGGAATATCAACCCTCTCGCTCAATTCATTGCAAAATTACTTGGCTGGGATTTATTTAACAGCACTATTTATTATTTTGAAGGTATACCCGTAGCCATTGTTCCGTTTGATGTCGCATGTATTGTTATTTCAGCAATCATCTTGACATTCTTATCAACCTTATATCCTGCGTATAGTGCAGCGCGGGTCAATCCAGTGGACGCAATACGCTATGAGTAATGTTATTGTTTGTAAAAATATTCATAAAAAATATTACGATGGCTCTCGCGTTTTACATATTCTTCGTGGCGTGGACTTTGAAGTGCCCGAAGGCAAAATAATGGCTATCAGTGGACCATCAGGGGTTGGTAAAAGCACCCTACTACATATTATTGGCACGCTGGACACACCAACCGAAGGACAGGTGTTCATTGGCGGGAAAGAAATCCAAAAACTATCTCGATTAGAAATCAATCAATTGCGTAACAAGGAAGTTGGTTTTGTATTCCAATTTTATCATCTGCTTCCCGAGTTTACTGCTTTAGAAAATGTAATGATGCCTGCCCTATGTAAGGGGAAAAGTAAGAAAGAGTGCACAGAGCATGCTGAGGAATTACTATATAAAGTAGGACTTCAAGAACGGATGACACATAAACCCGGTGAATTAAGTGGCGGCGAACAACAGAGAGTAGCAATTGCCCGTGCCTTATTCAATTCGCCTCGAGTCGTGCTTACAGATGAGCCCACAGGAAATCTCGATGAGGAAACAGGCAAAGGTGTCATTGATTTGTTCTGGAAATTGAACGAGGAAAACCAGATTACTATAGTCATTGTTACACATGATGACAGTCTTGCTGAAAAAGCACATCACTGGATTCATCTACACGAAGGACAGGCTCAACTACGGAAGTAAATTTCTGTGTCGGAAGTATATTTAAGTAGTAAAGGAAATATTTATGAAAACAACTGTAGAATGTTTAGTATGTTTTATGCAACAGGCATATCGTTCAGCCATTCTGGCTACAAATGATACCGAGATACAGAGACAAATTGTAGTCGCAGTAGGTGCTGAATTAGGCAAAATGGATATCTCTCGCTCGCCTGCGGAACTATCACAGGTTATTTATGATATTACTTCACAATTGACAACGAATCCCGACCCTTATGCACAGGAAAAAAATTACAAAACGAGTTGGCTCTCCGTATTGAAAACGAATTGAGGAAGATAAAAGACCAAAGTGCAAATCCATTATTGACGGCTTTACAACTTTCTGCTGCGGGGAATGTGATTGATTTAGGTATCCTGAAATCTGAAGATATTGATGTCCATTCTGCAATTGAACATGCTATTACGGTAAGTTTTGCCGTAAACCATTTTGAACAGTTCAAAGAAGACCTGCAACATTCCAGACAATTTCTTTTCTTTTTAGATAATGCAGGTGAAATTGTTTTTGACAAAATACTTATAGAAGAACTACAAAAATATACACATGTAATCGCTGTAGCAAAAGGTTCGCCTATTATCAATGATGCCTGTATGGAAGATATATATACGGTAAAACTTAACGAGGTTTGCGAAGTAATTGCTATGGAAAAGGGCTGGATAGGTGCTCCATGGCGAGTTTTGACCCCTTCCCTTCGTGAACAAATGGAAAAAGCAGACATTATTTTAGGTAAAGGTCAGGGAAATTACGAAACTCTTGACGACTATCCGGGCAATGTCTATCTACTTCTCAAAGCTAAATGTCCAGTAGTTGCAAAACATATTGGCGTAAATGAAGGTGAAATAAATTTTGTCTCTACAAAACTATCAAAGAAACTCCACTCTTAACCTCTCGTTAGCATTTACCATTTTTCCTAATCACACCATAAATCTCTTTTGAGAAACTCTATAAAGAATCATTTCATTGTTATTGAGATTGAGGTTGTGTTTGAGGTTGAGGTTGTGTTTGAGGTTGAGGTGGAAGTTGTATAATATTGCTATCTTCTTCCTGTGCAGGTTGTATTTCTAACAATTCCACTTCGAAATGAAGTAGCGAATTTGGTGGAATACTACGATTACCATCTTTGCCATAAGCAAGGTCTGGGGGAATAAAAACTTCCCATTTAGAACCAACTGGCATTAACTGCAGAACCTCTGACCAACCCTTAATAACGCGATTCAATGGGAAGGTCACAGGTTCACCACGGTCATAAGAACTATCAAAAGTTGTTCCATCTAAAAATGTCCCTTTATAATGAACTTTTACCGTGTCTGTCTCTTTGGGTTTAGGACCATTTCCCTCTTTTAATATCTTATACTGAAGTCCACTGGGAATTGTTACAATCCCTTCCTTAGTTTTGTTCTCTTCAAGAAATTTCTTTGCCGCTTCTCCATTTTTTACTGCTTCTTCCTCACGCTTTTTATCTTGTGCTTCCTTAAAATTCTTCTGGATATTACGAGCAGCCTCCTGAATCTCTTCTTCAGTCATTGCAAGAGGTTTGTTATTTAGCACATCATTAATAGCCGTGACAACTAATTCAATATTTGGTTTTATATCAAATGTTTGGAAAGTCTTACCAATCTCCATACCTATAATATAAGAAAATTTATCTGCATCATTATCTAATTTTAATTTCCCTTCATTTACAGAAGTGGGCTGCTGTTGTGACTCAGCATTATCTTGTGCCACTGCCCCTATGTTCATAATCATAGCACAAAAAATAATACTTGATAAGAATAAGAAAGATTTGCATTTTGAAATAGACATTTTCCTTCTCCTTGAAAAACTTTGTGATTTACTCTTTGACTGGGAAGTCTCTTTCTTTGAGGAACCCGCCCAATGATATAAAGCATACTCTTATTTCATAGTAAAAATCAAATAATGACATACGATATAACATATATGCACTATCTCTCTTTATAGATAGAAAATTAAAAAAGGGACTAAATTTATGGCATACTAAAGAAGATATTATTAAATTCACATAATCAATCCATGCAAGATTTCCAAGCATATTTATTATAACTGTGTTCCTAATCAAACTATAACCGGATATTTTTAGATACTTTGTAAAGGTCGTTACCTATGTTTCTATTTTGAGGATGCTTTTTTTATAATTTGTGGAACTTCCTGTAAAATTTTTTGAAGTATTAATTTTCGGTTTTCCTCAGAAACTTTATAGTGTTGTTCCTGCTCCAATAATTCTATAGTTCTTGCCGCTACCTGATAAGCGAAGTCCTCAACTTTCATACAAGTTTCTCCTTTTTATGAAAATATTACTTAATATTGCATAATAAAGATTATATAAAAAGAGAAACTTATTTTGGAAGGAGGAAATTTCTTTTGAGTTAATTCTATATTCTGAGCCCATTTTGTCATTTTGTTATCTTCTATCATTTTTGAGCGAAACAAGAAACCTTTAAACTTTTTTATAATTTCTTACTGCTTAGACCTGCCTTTTCTATTCTATGTATACCCCTTATTTTAAAAATGTCCAAATACGCGATATAACAAATTATCTAAAATTATAATGGATAATGTATTTAGATTTATATGCCAATTTTTTCACGGAGTATATTTGCAAAGTCTGTTTCTTCCCAGCGGAAGTTCTGGTCTTCACGACCAAAATGACCATAGCATGCTGTTTTTTTATATTGTGGTTGGCGTAGATTAAGGAATTCTATAATTGCCGCAGGGCGACAATCAAATACTTCTTGTAAAACCTTTGCTAATTTTGTATCTTCAACTTTACCTGTTCCGTAGGTAGTCACATTAATTGATACAGGTTTGGCAACGCCTATTGCGTATGCTAATTGGACTTCACAAGCATCTGCAATTTCTGCTGCTACAACATTTTTTGCGATATAGCGAGCCATATATGCAGCACTACGGTCAACCTTGGTGGGGTCTTTTCCGCTAAATGCACCGCCGCCGTGCCTGCTCATTCCGCCATAAGTATCAACAATTATTTTTCTGCCGGTTAGTCCGCAATCGCCGACAGGTCCACCCGTTACGAATCTGCCCGTAGGATTTACATAATACTTTATATCTCCTTTAACTAATTTTTTGGGTAAAACAGGTTTAATAACCTGTTCAATAATAGCCTCTTCAATTTCGTTGTGTTCTTTTTTTAATTCTTGTTGAGAAGGGTTCATTCCGCCGTAGAGAGGTAAGTGTTGGTTTGAAACAACGACAGTGTCAATGCGTGTTGGTTTTCCCTTTACATACTCGACAGTGACTTGTGATTTCCCATCAGGCATGAGCCATGGTATTGTTTTCTCCTTACGCAATTTGCGTAATTGCAAACCTAATTTATGTGCCAGGGCAATAGGTAAAGGCATTAGTTGAGATGTTTCGCGGACAGCAAATCCGAACATCATTCCTTGGTCTCCTGCACCTTGCTCGTGACTGTTGGAAGCATCTACCCCGCGTGCAATATCTACAGACTGTCTTTCAAGTGCAACAAGAATAGAACATGTCTCTCCGTTAAAGCCAACATAACCGGGACCGTAACCAATATCAACAATGGTTTGACGAATTAATGAGGTAATATCTACTTTAGCATGGGTTGTAATTTCTCCTGAAACAACACAAAGATTAGTTTTTACCAAAGTTTCACATGCAACCCGACTATAAGGGTCCTGTTCTAACATTGCATCAAGAATGGAATCCGAAATAAAATCGGCGACTTTGTCAGGATGTCCATCTGTGACTGACTCTGATGTAAATAATATTCCTTCTTCTTTAGCCATTTTATTTCCTTTACTTTTATAAAAGTAATCTATATTTTTTATGCTATACCTGGGCGGTATTTAGAGGTAAGAGCTGCCGGGTCTAATTTTACACCAGGTCCCATAGTTGAACTGATACAACAGGTTTTTAAGTAAGTGCCTTTTAATGAGGCTGGACGGGCTTTTACAATTGCGGAGATAATTGCAGCTGCATTTTCTTCGATTTGTTCCTGAGTAAAACTTGCTTTACCTACTGGGACATGAATGTTTGCATTTTTATCTACACGGAATTCAATTTTTCCTTTCATAATCTCTGCAACGGCTGCACCAATGTTAGGAGTGACGGTTCCTGCTTTAGGACTTGGCATGAGCCCTCGTGGACCTAGAACTTTACCTAATTTACCTACCTGACTCATCATATCTGGTGATGCGACCGCAGCATCAAAATCTAACCAGCCTCCCTGCACTTTTTCGATTAAATCCTCTGCACCTGCTTCAATAGCCCCTGCTTCCTTTGCTGCTTTAATCTGGTCTTCTTGCTTACAAAAAGCTATAACTCTAATTTTTTTCCCTGTCCCATGGGGTAAAGATACAGCACCTCTAACCATTTGTTCAGCATGTTTTGGGTCCACCCCAAGAAAGAATGCTAACTCAATGGTTTCATCAAATTTTGCCGTAGCACATTCTTTGACTATTTTTGTTGCTTCAGTTAGGGAATAAGAACGGGAAGTATCTACCTTTTTATAGAGTTCTCTCATTCTTTTACTGGGTTTTGACATATCTATTCCTCCTGTGGTTCATTCGGACAGTTATCTGTCCTCCCACGGTTAAATTTTTAGAAAATTATTGTTCGTTCATTCAACAAAAATACCCATACTTCGTGCTGTTCCTCGAATCATACTTTTTGCAGTTTCAAGGGAAGCCGCATTTAAGTCGGGCATTTTCAATTTAGCAATTTCTTCTATTTGTGCTTCTGTTACACTTCCGACTTTGGTGCGATTTGGTTCACCTGAGCCTTTAGCCAATTTTGCTGCTTTTTTCAACAGAACAGAAGCGGGTGGTGTTTTTGTAATAAAAGAAAAGGATTTGTCTTCAAAAATGGATATAACGACAGGGATTATCATTCCTTGCTGGTCTTTAGTTCTGTCATTAAATTGGCGGACAAAATCCATAATATTTACCCCATGTTGACCCAACGCAGGACCTACGGGGGGTGCAGGTGTTGCCTGACCTGCAGAAACTTGTAATTTTACAATGGCTTTTAATTTTTTAGGTGGCATTTTTTACTTTTCCTTATGTTAATTCAATCAAAATACTTCTACTTGCCAAGATTCTACTTCTATGGTTGTAACTCTGTTAAAAATTTCAACTGAGATTTTAAGTGTTCCGCGTTCTACATTAATTTCCTCAATTCTACCGACAAAATTGGAGAAAGGTCCTTCAATAATTTTGACTCTGTCTCCGACAGAAAATTCTAACTTTGGTTTTGGTGCTTCTTGTTCACCGGTCATTATTGCAATAATGGCTTCCACTTCTTCATCTGGAATCGGAGTAGGAACATTCCTTCTACTACTTACAAAACCTGTAATTCCCTGCGTTTCTTGTATTAATGACCAGACTTCTGGGTAATTTTCAGGATGTTCTGGTAATTGAACAAGGATATAGCCGGGAAAGCATTTATGCTCTACTACTTTTGAAGTACCACCGCGCCGCTCTGTTACTCTTTCTTTTGGAACTAAAGCATTGACAACTAAGTCTTCTATACCTCTTTGTTTTGCTCCGCGAGCCAATTTTTCACAAACCTCATATTCTTTTGTCGTAAGGACATGAAGGGCATACCACCGGCGCGGGATACCATCTTGTGGAATAGGCTTCAAAAGTTTTTCACGGGTTGGTGCAGTATCTGAACCTATATTTTCTGATTCTTTGTGTGTTGCCATTTCTTTTTTTTCATATTCCATCGCCAATGGACTCCTTTTTTCATCCTTTATGATGCTATACCGAGAATAAACAACATAATCTGTGCAAAGGTTACATCAAAGACAAATATAATAGCCGCCATTATACATAGTAAAAACATAGTGATTCTTGTAGAAACTTTCAAATCGTCTTTTGTAGGCCATGTCACTTTCTCCAACTCGGATTTTACTTCCAGAAGAAAGTTCTTAATACTTGCATAAACGGCTTTTAGCCCTTTTGGTTGTTCTTCATCAGTCTTGATTACTATTTTTGACATTTTGGTTACCTTTGCAAATTAATTCATCTCATTAAACTAACAAACAACTGGCAGGCCTGGAGGGACTCGAACCCCCAACCTTCGGCTTTGGAGGCCGCCGCACTACCAATTGTGCTACAGGCCTGCATAAAAAACAAATAAAACAATTTTTATTTCATCTCACGATGGACAGTATGCTTCCGGTCGTAACGGCAGAACTTTTTTATTTCTAACCTTTCGGGATGTTTTCTTTTTTCTCGAGTGGTTGTATAATTTTTGCGTTTACATTCCATACATTGCAATATTACTTGTTCCCTCATGGGAATAACTCCTCATTCTTTAATTTATTTATTTGATAATTTTGCTTACGACTCCAGCGCCCACGGTCCGTCCGCCTTCGCGGATTGCAAATCGTAATTGCTCTGACATCGCTACTGGCGTAATTAATTTCGCACTTATCTTAACATTATCGCCGGGCATCACCATCTCTACTCCCTCAGGCAAATTCAACTCTCCTGTCACATCTGTCGTCCGAAAGTAAAACTGAGGACGGTATCCATTGAAAAATGGCGTATGCCTACCACCTTCTTCCTTAGTCAATACATATACCTCAGCCTCAAATTCCTTGTGCGGCGTTATCGAACCCGGCGCCGCTACCACCATACCCCTCTCCACTTCATCCTTGTCTATACCTCGCAATAATAATCCTATGTTGTCGCCTGCCTGTCCCTCATCCAATATCTTGCGGAACATCTCTACCCCTGTCACTACCGTGCTCTTCGTCTCTTCCCGTATTCCAACCAACTCAACCTTATCTCCTACATGTATTATGCCACTCTCTACTCTACCCGTAACCACCGTCCCTCGACCCGTTATCGTAAATACATCCTCTATCGGCATCAAAAACGGCTTGTCTAACGGCCTAACAGGCATCGGTATATACTCATCTACTGCCTTCATCAACTCAAATACTCGCTCCTCGCCTATCTCAGGGTCCCGACCCTCCATCGCTGCTAACGCACTACCTCGTATCACAGGTATCTCATCACCAGGAAACTCATACTTAGTCAATAACTCCCTTATCTCCATCTCTACTAAATCCAATAACTCAGGGTCATCTACCATGTCTATCTTATTCATCCATACCACTATTGCAGGAACATTCACCTGACGCGCTAATAATATGTGCTCTCGCGTCTGCGCCATAGGACCATCATTCGCCGCCACCACCAATATCGCTCCGTCCATCTGCGCTGCACCCGTTATCATGTTCTTGATATAATCTGCATGACCAGGACAGTCTACATGCGCATAATGCCGCTTCGCCGTCTCATATTCCACATGTGCTATGTTTATCGTTATCCCTCGCTCCTTCTCCTCTGGCGCCTTGTCTATCTGGTCAAATTCCATCACCTGCGCTAAACCCTGCCTCGCTAATATCTTGGTTATCGCACTCGTCAATGTCGTCTTACCGTGGTCCACATGTCCTATCGTCCCAATGTTCACATGCGGCTTCGTCCGCTCAAACTTCTGCTTCGACATCACTACAATCCTTCTTTTTAAGTTTTATTTTTATTGAATTTCAGCAACAAAATCTTTTCAATAATGAACTTATTTAACTAATGGAGCCCACGACCAGAATTGAACTGGTGACCCCTTCCTTACCATGGAAGTGCTCTACCGACTGAGCTACGTGGGCATATCTTTGGAGCGGGAGACGGGGTTCGAACCCGCGACCCTCAGCTTGGAAGGCTGACGCTCTACCAACTGAGCTACTCCCGCACACAACCATATATTATACACGCATTTCTGTAATTTATATCAAATTGGTGGTGGGCGATGGATTCGAACCATCGTAGACTCTCGCCAACGGGTTTACAGCCCGTCCCCTTTAACCACTCGGGCAGCCCACCGTAACTATTAAATTTAATGGAGCTGGCGAAGGGAATCGAACCCCCGACCTGCTGATTACAAATCAGCTGCTCTACCTGCTGAGCTACGCCAGCAAACAATGATTTTTTTCACAAGAAAGTAATATTTTATCAAACATACTTTACTTTTGTCAACTTCAAAATCACTATGGTAAGACTACTTAATCATTCTACAATATATATAGTAATCGTTTTATACCAGTAATATGTATGACAAGATAAGATAATATATATTGGATTTTTATTGGAATCTTTCATTCTTATTTTTGCCTCTTAAATTGCTATAATTAATCAATTTTTATCTCCATTTACAAAAAATAAGGAACAAAAATATGCACTTATCTCCTATTGAACAGGAAATTTTTGATGATTTGTTTTCTCGCAGACCTGAACTCAAGGTATGTTCTGAAAATATTTTAGAAACGCATGAAATTTTGGTCAAATGTTTTAGTAGTGGTGGGACATTGTTTACTTGTGGAAATGGCGGCTCTTATGCAGACGCTTTACATATTGCAGGTGAATTGGTAAAAAGTTTTGAACGGAAACGACCGCTGGATAATGATTTCCAAAATCAATTACTCAAAGAATACGAAGGTGAAGAATTACGAAAATATTTTGAAGCAGGGCTACGGGCAATCCCGCTTGGTATGAACAGTGCATTGAAAACGGCAATTGAAAATGATTGCCCTTTGAGAGATATTGCTTTTGCACAGGAATTAAGTGTTCTTATGAAATCAGGTGATGTCTTACTTGCCATTTCTACTTCTGGTAATGCTAAAAATTGTTTGTATGCAACAAGTGTGGCTCGTGCAAAATATGGAACGGTTATAGGATTAACAGGTCTGTCAGGAGGTCTGCTTGCAAAGTATAGCCATGTATGTATCAAAGTGCCCGGAAACAGCACAAAGGTCATACAGGAAGGGCATCAGTCCATCTGGCATGCTATATGTGCAATGGTAGAGGCACATTTTTTCACTGAGAAAAGATAGATGTTTTCAAGAACAATTTAAAATCTTAAATTTATAAAGGAATAAAGTATGTCTGGAAGTAATTTTATTAAACCTAAAATCGTATCAGTAGGAGCGGGAAATGTTGGAGCCACTTTTGCTCAATATTGTGCAGAGATGGAGTTGGGAGATATCCTGTTGTTGGATATTGTTGAAGGTTTGCCACAAGGAAAAGCACTTGATTTGATGCAAGCAGGAGCAATTCATGGATACAGTGTTTCTATTACAGGTAGTAATGATTTTTCGGATATGAAAGATGCAGACATTATTGTTGTTTCTGCTGGTTTTCCACGTAAACCCGGAATGAGTAGACTTGATTTGTTAGAGAAGAATGGAAATATTATTTCAAATGTTTGTGATTATATTAAGCAGTTTGCTTCAACCGCAATCGTTATTGTAATTACCAATCCATTAGATATTATGGTTCAATTAGCATATCATTTATTGAAGCATCCACCATCAAAAATTATGGGTATGGCAGGCTGTCTGGATAGTGCCAGAATGTGCACATTTATTAGCATGGAATTGGGAGTAAGTCAGAAACAAATAAGTGCAATGGTCTTGGGTTCTCATGGGGATTTGATGGTCCCATTGCTAGATTTTACCACAGTTGCAGGTGTCTCTGTGAAAAAACTCATCTCTCCAGAACGATTGGAACAGATTATAGAGCGGACACGCAAAGGTGGTGCAGAAATTGTATCTTTGCTTAAAACAGGTAGTGCATTTTATGCACCTGCGGCAAGTGCTGCAAGAATGGTCAAAGCCATCTTAAATGATGAAAAGGCTTTACTCCCCTGTGCTGTTTATACTAACGGTGAATACGGTATCTTTGGAACATTTGTCGGCTTGCCATGTATTTTAGGAGCTGAAGGTGTAGAAAAAATTATAGAATTGCTTATATCCGAAGAAGAAAGGGCTGAACTGCTTCGCTCTGTGGAAGAAGTAAAACAAGGAGTCCAATCATTAAAAGAGTTGGGTTTGATTTAGAACTGAACTACATCGTTTTTTTATGACACAAAAATTCAGAATCCGAAGCAGAAGAGAAAAGAAAAAAAACATTTGCTTCTACATGTTATAATGTATACAAGGGTTGATTCTTATAGAGATTAATAAATATTATTGGTTTATAGATTTTAAATTTTATTATAATTATTAGTATTTAATTTTTATAAATAGAATAGAGGAGAAAATTTATGTTAAGTCGAAGAGAATTTATAACTACATCTGCAATTGCTATGGCAAGTGCTACACTTGCTAAAAGTGCAAAAGCACAATCTCCAAAAATCCGTGTTGGAATTATTGGCTGCAATCGGCGTGGGATACAACTTGCCGAGAATTTTGTTAAATCTAGCTACTTTACAATAAAAACAATATGTGATTGTGATGAAGCTGTTCTAAAAAATACAGAACTAAAGGCAAAGAGCATTGGTATTGAAAATCTTACAAAAGAGAAAGATTTCCGCCGTATTTTAGATGACAAAGATATTGAAGCAGTTGTAGTAGCCACGCCTGACCATTGGCACGCTCTTATGACGGTAATGGCTCTGGATGCAGGTAAACATGTATATGTAGAAAAGCCCCTATCCTACAACATCTATGATGGCTATGCAGTGACACAAGCAATGAAGAAACACCCTAAACAGATAGTTTTAGTTGGCTCGCAGCAGCGAAGTGGTAAACATTTTCAAGAAGCACGGGAATTTCTTCAATCTGGTGGTATAGGCAAGATAGGCTTTGTCCGTGCTGCTACTATTCACTGGCGCGAGCCTTTGCCAAAAGTGCCTGATAGCGACCCACCAGAAACATTGGATTATGATATGTGGACAGGACCTGCACCACTTAAACCATATAACAAATATCGGCATCATTATAACTGGCATTTTACTCGCGATTATGGGACAGGGGATACCGGGAATTGGGCAGCCCACTGGTTGGACATTGTCCGTTGGTTTATGGGCATAGATTATCCCAGTCGAGTGGTAGGAATGGGTGGACAATTTATTACCAAAGATATTAAAGAGTGGCCCGATACACAGACTACTTTGCTCGAATATCCTGAATTAACTGTGCTCTGGGAACTTCGACTATGGTCAGAATACGGACCAAGTTCTCTCGCTGAATTTCACGGTAGTAAAGGGACCCTCGTTATTACTCGCGATGACTGGAAAGTATTTGAATCAGGTTCCAAAAAAGCGCCCAAAACAAATCCCGGCAGCGATATTGAATTACCTCATGCAATTAATTTTGCTAAATCCATTTTAGGAGAGGAAAAGCCAATTGTGCCCGGTGATGATGGACACATTACTGCGGTGCTTTCTCACCTCTGTAATATTAGCACCTTTATTCCAAGAGCACTGGTATTTAACCCGCAAAATCTATCCTTCTTAAATGACCCAGAAGCAGATAAGTGGATTAAACGAACCTATCGTGCCCCCTGGAACCTTGAACAATATATATAAGTTCTTATCCCTATGACTACCTCTACCAGAGGTAAAAATAGAAACATTATACTTATTAATCCGAACCTACTTAAACCTCCTATATCACCGGTAGGTCTCGAATATATAGCCGAGACTCTATCCCAAGCAGGACATCATATAACATGGATTGACCTTTGCTTTTCCGACAATTGGCAAGCAGACCTTAAAAATATATTGTCCAATAATCCAGAAACAGACTACATCGGTATCACTATTCGGAACCTTGACGAAGCAATGATGGGAAGTCAAACATTTTTTCTAAATCACATAAACCACACAGTTCAATTATGCAGAAACATTTCAAACGCTCCTATTTTTTTAGGTGGAGCAGGATTCTCTATTGCCCCTGCTGAAATCTTAAACTACACACATGCTGATTATGGGCTCATTGGGAACGGAGTTAACCTTATAAACGACTTTCTCACTGCCATTGATTCTCAATCATTACGAAAATTTCCGGCGTGTGTTTATAAAGACGAGGACGGAACTATAATTGTAAATCCGTTAAATAAAAATTATGCAAACAACAAATATTCAACCGTCACTTTCCATAGAAATTATGCTGACATAGAGAGATATTTCAGAGAAGGGGGTCAAATTGGGATTGAGACAAAACGAGGCTGTTCTCAACAATGTATCTATTGTGTTGAAGGAACTAAAGAAAATAACCTTATTGAACTTAGAGAGCCAAAAAACATTGTCTTTGAAATAGAACAACTGTTGAATAAAGGTATTAGTGTGTTTCATTGGTGCGACAGTGAGTTTAATATTCCAGTGGAACATGCTTTTAAGGTATGCAATGAATTTGTTCAACGAGGTATAAACAAGGAAATCAAGTGGTATACCTATTGTGCACCTGTTCCTTTTCCTGAAGAATTAGCAGTTAAAATGGAAGCAGCAGGTTGTGCAGGAATTAATTTTGGGATTGATTCACTTCATCCCGCAATAATTCGCATGCTCCACAGACAGCACACCTATAAAGATATAGAAAAATCAATGAAATCGCTTCGCAAAACAAATATTGCCGTGATGTTCGATTTACTCATTGGTGTTCCAGGCGAAACAATAGATAGTGCCCTTTTTACTATTGAACATGCTCTAAAACTTAAACCTGATGTTATAGGTATTTCACTTGGAGTTCGTATTTATCCACACACAATATTCGGAAAGAACATAATATCCCAACAAAAATCTAATAAACACTTGAAAGAAAACATATATGGGAAACCAGTAGAAGAAAATCCTGATTTACTATTTCCTATTTATTACCTTTCAAAAGATTTAGATAAAACCTTCTTTAATTTCCTATTAGATTTGACAAAAAATGAGCCCAGTGTATTTCTGTCTCTGCCTGCAACCGAGGAAGGTAGTTATTCCTACTGTAATCATGATTATCTTATTCAAGCGATAAGAAATGGTGCTCGTGGTGCTTATTGGGATATATTACGCAAAAGAAACCTATGATAATGAAACTCTAATCAAGCATTACTTCTTTTTGGCTGCGACTCGTTCCATAAACGCGTCAATGCGATTTCCGACCTGCTCATCGCTCCACATACGCGTATCGTTTTGGTCTGCTTCTATTATAAGGACAGGCACGCCATACTTCTCTTCCATCGTTTGTGCAAGTTCATATTGTCCGAATGAATAAGCACGACAGGAACGATTTGAGTGCATTACTAACCCGTCCAGACTAAAATTCTGCACCATTTGATACAGTTCCTTCTCACGGAAATCGAGTCCATGATTGATATATCCTGCCATATAATCACCTGCCATGGCACGAAGCGGTTTTGATATATCCCTATCCTCTGTTTGATAGCAAAAATTGCGTGTATAAGTAGAAACCACCAATGCTGCGTTATGTTGAGAAAATCGGTCGGCTAAAAATTTTATTTTATACCATATTGCCAGATTATCCCAGCCCAAACGATATTCTTCATGTTCCAGAGTGCCTATTCCCTGCTCAATCCGTTCCAACATCTCTGCCTTCAAGGTCTCATAATATTCAATACATCCCTGCGTGCCGCGCAAAGTCACTATTGGTGCGAGATGGATAAAGGTATCAAATGAATTCATCGGTGCAGGCTTATGTTGCAATAAATCCTGAATCTCACGCCACAACTTTACGGCACGGTCAGATAATTCCAGTGTCTCAATAAACTTATCCCAGGCTATCGGTTTACCTGTAATTTCACCTACCTGCTCTATCATCTGCTTCAACTGAGATTCTATATAATCTATCGCTTCTGGACGGTCTTTTATTCCATATTGAAAAGGTGCGTCAATATAAATAAGTGGCACATTATAAATCCGCTGTAACTCTTCATACCACTTTGTAACTGTTCCGCAGATATTATTACAGCACACAAGAAAATCAGGTTTTGGACTGGGAGTGCCCATAAGTGGTCCTTTTCCTGAAAGGACTGAACCTATATCTGTTCGTGCATATGAACATAAGTCGCGAGAGAAGCCGTTATCTTCTGCAACGGCACAAATTTCATCTGCAATTTTCATAGTTCCTGACATAGCCGCTACATTTTCAGGGTATATAGGAATGACCCCTGCTGCATGAAGAATTTCTACTGGACCACCACTTGTAATCCATGCTATTTTCTGCTCCGGGTCATTTTCAGCGGTTTTTGCCATCATATAATAAAAACCCATCAATTGTTTCATTTGTGCGGTTGCACGAATTGGAACTCGTTTGCTCATAAAATAAAAATCCCTTCTTATTTACTTTGCGTAATTTTTTGTATTGAATCGTTATTTTTATTTATTAATTCCAGACCCATAATGGCTGCACCCAGAGCACCAATAATCTGTGGTTCTTCAGGCACAATTAGTTCATGTTTTAAGATTTTAGAAAGCCAGTTTACTACTCCTTTATTTTTAGCCACACCCCCAGTCATCATTATAGGTGGCACAACGCCGACTCTTGCAGCCAGACCCTGAACCCGTTCTGAAACGGCACGACACAAGCCTGAAACAATTGCAGGAATCTCTTCTCCCTGTGCCAGAAGTGAAATGACTTCACTTTCCGCAAAGACGGTACATGTCGAAGAGATTCGAGAAGTTTTATCCGATTTAACAGCCATCTCACCCATTTCGTCCAGATGGATTCCGAGTGTTCGTGCCATTACCTCCAAAAATCTTCCTGTCCCCGCTGCACATTTATCATTCATCTCAAATCGGTTCACTTGACCATCTATATCCAATAGAATGGTTTTTGAATCCTGACCGCCAATATCAATAACAAAACGGATTGTAGGTTCTGTTTCATGAGCGCCGCGTGCATGACAAGTAATCTCCGTTATACTCTTTGTCTTATCTGGAATAATGTCTCGACCATAACCAGTAGTAATTATTGCTTTAACCAATTCTTCATTTACTTTCGCCTGTTCCATGACTTCTCTTTTTACCGTTTCGGCGGACTGCAACAATCTTCCTGCTGTCGGTCGAATTGACGAGGCAATTTTCTTTCCCTCATTATCAATCAGAACTGCTTTTGCAGTTGCAGAACCGATATCAAGTCCTATTACAAAATATTCACTCATATAATCACCATTACTTTGCGGATAATGTCTCTATAAATGCTTCTACGCGTGTGTGGAATGACTCTGCGACAGGTTGATTTTGTTCTACCTCTAATAAAAGGCTTGGAATCCCTTCCTGTTCTAACCTTTTGCGAAGATAGGGATAATTGAACCCATAAGGGTCGCAGAACTTTGTTTGCAGAAAAATCACACCATCAATATTCCCTGCCTTGATTTTATCAATATACGGTCCTGCTGGGTCATAACCAGGCTTATGAATTGCAGGACAGGGGATACGCAACAAATACATTTGAGCCAACATCTCAATAGGGTCTCCTTCTGGCACAGATGGTATAACATACGCCCTTGAACCCATACATAAATCATCATCGCAAACCAGAGCACCTGATGATTCAATTGTTTGAATAAATCCCTGTGCCTGACAAACACTGCCACCTACTAAAATCTTTGGCTTTGCAATATTTTCTGGGGCCATTTTCTCTAATTGCTGTATTAATTCTTCCAAAAGTTTGTTATGTTCCTCTTTCTTCATCACAAAAGATGATAAAACAATTGCGAACATTTCAGTCCCTGTAATCAAAGTTGGACTTTTTCTTCGCATATCATACAAAAGTTTCATATTATCTCGATGTTTGTTGTAAAGATTTATACTATTCAAAAGTTTATCATCTGCAATTTTATTCCCCGATATTTTTTCAACTTCCTCTTTGACTCGTGTTAACTCGCGTTTCAAATAAGTTAATGACAAATCACCTGCGCTTAGATTTGGAGTTGAAACAATAATCACAGGAGGACCATTTACTCGTCTTCGCCAAACATCTGCTAAATTCTGCATTGTATCGCATGTATGACTGAAAACCATAAGGTCTAAAAATGGATAATCTCCTGATAAACCCATATTGAGCACACTTTTTGCAAAACTGCACGCATACGGCTGAAGCCACTGGTCTGCAAGAGGTGTCCCTCCATCTTTACCTATTATACGAACGGGGAAATATCCTGCTGCATGGAACAGTTCCTGAGGGGAATAAGTGCACATAAAACCTGCTACCATTTCCCCATTCTTCTTAGCCTGCTTTGAAAAATAATATAAATCCTCTGAAACACTTACGAATGGTTTAATAAATTCTCTTACTTCTAAACTCATACATTTTCCTTTTTATGTCCTTGTTTCTTTAAAAGTCTCTACATTTTATCAAAAACACAGATTGTATTCCTATTTAATGTTTTTTGTCAAAAATCATGTTAGTTCCATAAAATAAAGATTATCAATAGTGTGTATGATGAATACAAAATAATGCTAATCATAACTGATTTAGTGTAAAATAAAGAGAAGAATTTTTTTATGCTGAGTAATTAAAATGGATTGTCGCTGTTTCATTATCAAAAACTTAATCTTTCTGACCCTTTTAGCCTTTCCGCTTATACCCGTTCAAGCACAGTTGACACAAAAAGACATTCAAGAACTTAAACAGCAAGCAATAATCAACGGCTGGACATTTGATATTGGCGAAACATCTGCAACACAAAGGAATATTAAGGAACTTACTGGATATGTTCCTCCAGACCCACAATTATTAGATGAATTAGGATACACTTCAAAACCAATTGTTCCCACAGAAAAATTACCATCTCGTTGGGACTGGCGTGAGAAAATACCCGGAGGACTTCCACCTATTCGTGACCAGGGTTCATCTTGTGGCTCCTGCTGGGCTTTTGCAACAGTAGGAGTCCTCGAATGTGCTATAAAAATCAAAGATGGTATTAATATAGATTTGTCAGAGCAATGGCTTGTGGACTGTGTCACTGGTTTACTCTGGTATGGATGTGATGGCGGGACATCTGCTCATGACTGGCACAAAGGCACAAAGACAGACAGTTGTGGTGGGTACGGTGCTGTATTTGAATCTGACTATCCTTATACGGGATATGACGGAACATGTAGTTGTCCTAAACCACATCATTATACTATTAACGATTGGCATTATGTAGGTAGTGCACTGGGAATCCCTTCTATAGATGCCTTAAAAACGGCTATATACCGTTACGGACCCATTACCTCTGCTATGGTAGCACCCAAATCCTTTTTAGCCTATAAAGGAGGAATCTACAACGACAATACAGAATCAAAGGAAACAGTAGACCATGAGGTTGTAATTGTAGGCTGGGATGATAATTATGGAAACGGTGTGTTTATCATTAGGAATTCATGGGGCGAATATTGGGGCGAAAATGGTTATGGTTATATCGAATATGACACAGCACAAATCGGTTATGGTGCAGATTACATTGAATATGGCAACCCTTCTGACTCTCTGTTGGTTACTCCTCAACAAAACCTATCCTTCTATCTCAGTTCAAGCAATTTTATTTCTCCAATTTCTATTGCCATTCAACTCGAAAATACAAGTGAATATAATATCAACTGGTCTTCTACTACTGATGAAAGTATTGCCTTAAATCCTACTTCTGGCACGATAAGCCCTGGCGAAATCGTTACCCTTCAATTAACAGTTACACAACAATCCACTCAACCCGGCACTTATACAAAGTCCTTCTCCATTACTAATAACTCAACCCAGAATACTCAAAGTTTTAATGTCAAACTCAAAAAGGCATATCCTGCTCCTATTTCCTTTTCATTTGACACAGACCCAAACTGGGAAAAGACAGGTAATTGGGCTTTTGGTCAACCCATAGGTTTAGATGACGACCCAACATCGGGATATACAGGACAATATGTGTATGGCTACAATCTGAACGGTGCTTACGAAAATGACATGGGAGAAGAGGTATTAATCACCAATCCTATTGACTGTTCTAAACTCAAAGATATAACATTTTCCTTTTACCGCTGGCTGGGTATTGAATCATCTGAATATGACAATGCACGAATTGATGTAAGCACAAATGGAACAACATGGACTACTATCTGGGAACATACGGAGAACTCATTTCAAGATACTTCATGGTCCTTACAAAGTTTTAATCTTTCATCTATTGCCAACAGACAGCCCTTACTTCTTATACGCTGGGTAATGGGACCTACGGATTATAGTGAAACATATTCCGGCTGGAACATTGATGATGTTTTAATAACAGGGAATCCAATAAATGTTTCTGTCCCCAATGTAGTGGGTAAAGTGCTCCAACAAGCACTCGCAGACATTACTTCCGCAGGTTTAACACAGGGCAATATAACAAGTGAATGTAACAATTCTGTTCCAAAGAATTATATAATTTCACAATCTCCGCAAGCAGGAGCATCAGTCTCTCCCGGGACAAAAGTAACTTTAACTGTTTCCACAGGTCCATGCCCTCAAGAAGGCTCATCTGACGGAGAAGGAATAGGAGAAGGAAATATAGAAGGACCCAATGAAGGCGTAGTCGAAGGTATGCCTGAAGGTGAAGGCAGTCCAGAAGGAACGATAGAAGGGGTTATTGAAGGCATAGTGGAAGGTTCAATTGAAGGGGTAACCGAAGGTGAGGGTGTTCCAGAAGGCACATCAGAAGGTGAAGGGAGTGCAGAAGGAATCGTTGAGGGAGAGGGAACATTTGAAGGGATAACCGAAGGGATGATAGAGGGACTAATAGAAGGGACATCAGAAGGAATTACAGAGGGTTCAGTTGAAGGAACAGATGAAGGATTACCTGAAGACCCAGTGGAAGGTCCAATTGAAGGCATTATGGAAGGAACTCAAGATGGATTTAACGAAGGTCAAATAGAAGGAACGATTGAAGGTATCACGGAAGGGACTTCGGAAGGAGTAATAGAGGGAACAATCGAAGGAACGACAGAAGGAACTACGGAAGATTCAGCCGAAGGTGTAGTTGAAGGTGAAGGTTCAGTAGAAGGAGAGATGCCACCGCATAATGCTGACCAGGATGGGAATGGAATGATAGATTTGTATGAACTGCTACGAGTGATACAATTCTTCAATATGGGTGGTTATCACTGTGAGGCAGGAACAGAAGACGGTTATGTTGGTGGTTATGACGGAGACAAAACATGCACTCCACATGCGTCTGACTATGACGAGCAAGATTGGACAATTGATTTAGGCGAATTATTAAGGCTGATACAATTCTTCAACATGGGTGGTTACTATCCATGCCCCGACATGAGCGAAGACGACTACTGCCCCGGAATAGAAGGATATAAACAAAAGAAATGAATAGTAAGATAACGATTCTTTATATGTGTGATTTTATATGTTTTGAGTAATGTTTATTGAAGAACATAAAATATTGAAAGTATATATAAAACTTATACACCAATTTGAATAAAAGAAAGGTTTTATAATATAATCCTTTTTTGTAAATTTTCTTTTCGAGGAGTTCCCCCCTGATGTCAAATGAGCGCACCTTTGTCATGATTAAACCTGATGGTATAGCGCGCAGACTTATCGGAGAATGTATTTGCCGTTTTGAGAAGCGTGGATTAAAGCTTGTGGCTATGAAAATGCAGATTTTAACCCAAGAAAAGGCAGAGGAACATTATCAGGAACATAAGGGGAAGGACTTTTATGAAAGTTTAATCCGCTTTATATGTTCCGGTCCTACTATTCAGATGATATGGGAAGGAGAAGACGCAATTAATCAGGTTCGAAATATGATAGGAAATACAAATCCACTGAAAGCGAATCCGGGTACGATAAGAGGAGATTTCGCATTGATAACGCAGATGAACATTGTTCATGCCTCTGACAAGCCCGAATCAGCGGAGCGTGAAATATCAATTTATTTCCGTCCTGAAGATATATTAGAATATGGGGTTGACGATGAACAGTGGCTAACAATAAGTAGACGGTAACTTTATAAGATAAATAACTCAAAAATTAAAAAAGGAGTATTATCCGTGGCAGGTGGAAGAAAAATTCGCAAGCACAAAATTAATAAACACAAGCGTAAGAAGAAGAGACGTCAGAATCGTCATAAGAACAAGAAGTAATTAGAATATTTTAAATCATCACTGGGAAAGTTTTATTTTCTTTCCCAGTTTGATGGTTTAAATTTTATTTAACATTTTATTGGGAGAAAGGTCGTGAGCGAAGAAGAGAAAAAGATAATAATTGACGAGGACTGGAAAGCAAAAGTCCAGAGGGAAAAAGAAGAATTACAAAAGAAGTTAGAAGAAGAAAAGGCTAAAAATCCAGAGGCATCTGAAGATAAAGAAATATCCAATGAGGAAGCATTGACCCCTTCATTTGAGGCACTCGTAGGTATTTTAACTACTAATGCGATGCTTGTCCTTGGAGTAATTGCTCCAAAAGGTACTCAGCAGGTTGTTATTGATTTAGAACAGGGTCAATTTTTTATTGATTTGCTTTTGGTATTACGCGACAAGACAAAAGGTAACCTTTCTCCAAAAGAAGAAGGTTTACTGAACAATTCCATTGCACAATTACAGGAAATCTATTTACTTCGTAATCAGCAATATCAAGAAGCACAATTGCGACAGGCAGGCTTAAAACCCAATCCTAAAAAATAAGATTTGCCAGTTTTATATTTTTCTCTTGTTGTATGTGGCAATGATGTTTTTGATTCTATTTAAATCTAATATGTAAAGAGGAAATATTAGTTTTTATTGTATATATTAAATGTTATAGATAAAGTTATAAGTGGGCATAAAAACCTGATAAATACATGATTTTTGACTTCTAATCCAATATTTTTGAACACAAGTTATAAATTGTGTTAATTTAATAAGAACAGAATAGGAAAAGATAAGGTTATTTCCTTTTATATATTCTCGTTAGTTGTTTGGAACTGTAGGACATTTTTTATCTAACCGAATTACATTGAGGGCTAAATAATGTCACAGAAAAGTAGAGACTCAGAAAAGGAAAACAGTTCCGTGCTGGTAGTTATCCCTGCTCGTTATGGTTCTACTCGATTCCCTGGAAAAATGTTGGCAGATTTGTGTGGCTATCCGTTAGTTTATCATGTATATCAACAGGCAAGAAAAGCAAAATGTGTGGGCGAAGTTCTTGTGGCTACGGATGATGACAGAATTAGGGAAGCATTAGAGCCGTTAGGCGTGCCTGTTGTTATGACGCGTTCTGACCATGCCAGCGGAACGGACCGTATTGCAGAAGTGGCAGAAAATCGCTCAGAAGATATTATTGTTAATATTCAAGGTGATGAGCCATTGCTTCCTCCGGAGTGTATTGATGCATCTATCCAACCTTTGCTGAATAATCCGCAGATACAAATGTCAACAGCATGTCGGCAGATAACAGATTTGTCATGGATACAAAACCCGAATATAGTAAAAGTCGTTATGAATCAAAAAGGTCTGGCTCTTTATTTTTCACGTTTACCTATTCCCTATATACGTGATGTTGAACAGCGACAAAATCTTGAAGGGGTATATTGGCAGCACATAGGACTTTATGTATATCGTCGTAAATTTTTACTTCATATCTCAAAACTTCCTCAAACACAATTGGAGAAGTTGGAGAAATTGGAACAATTGAGAGTGCTTGAAAATGGTTACTCGATAGCAGTTGTTCCAACTAATTATGAAGCGTTGGGTGTAGATACACCAGAAGATTTGGTGCAAGTTGAAAAAATTCTCAAATTTAAAGAGAGGGAAGGATAAATGGCTGATTCAAAATCACACTTGAAATATATTTTTACAACAGGTGGTGTCGTATCCTCAATTGGTAAAGGTATTGCGTGTGCGAGTTTGGGACTTCTTTTAGAATCGCGTGGCTATAAAATCGCTATGATGAAGATGGACCCTTATATTAATGTTGACCCGGGCACAATGAATCCATTTGAGCATGGTGAAGTTTTTGTTACTGATGATGGAGCAGAGACAGACCTTGACCTTGGACATTACCAACGATTTACTCATGCTAAATTATCTCGCCGCAGCAATGCTACCACAGGTGCTATCTATAATACAGTGATTCAGAAAGAGCGCGAGGGGGCATATTTAGGTAAAACAGTTCAGGTCATACCGCATATTACTGATGAAATAAAAAGTCGAATTCGTGCCTTAACCGTAGACGAAGATGATGTTGATTTGGCTATTGTAGAAATTGGTGGAACAGTTGGTGATATTGAAAGTCTGCCATTTCTCGAAGCATTAAGACAGTTTCGACTGGATATAGGTCCCGAGAATTGCTGTTTTATTCATGTGACCCTTGTTCCATATATTGAAGCAGCAAATGAGTTGAAAACGAAGCCAACCCAGCATAGTGTTCGTGCCTTACGCGATATTGGTATCCAGCCTAACATTATTGTCTGTCGAACTGGTAAAAATAAACTTGAAAAGGAGCAACGACAAAAGGTGGCTTTATTCTGTGATGTGCCTGAAAATGCTATCATCAATGCACAGGATATTTCACCTATATACGCTATTCCACTAAATTTTAAGAGACAAGACCTAGATGTGACTGTTTTGAATATGTTAGGTTTAGAAACACGCGAAGGAGACTTGTCTGAATGGACGAATATGGTAAATCGTCTGGTTTCTGCAGTGGAAGAAGTGCACATCGCTGCTATTGGAAAATACACTGGACATAGTGATGCTTACAAAAGTATCAATGAAGCGTTCGTGCATGCAGGGATTACCAATAATTGCAAGGTTAAATATGAATGGATTGATTCAGAACGATTTGAACCCGGCATGGAAAAGCCAGAAGATATACTTCGAGGGTATCATGGTATTCTTATTGGACCTGGTTTTGGAACTCGTGGAATTGAAGGCAAAATTAATGTAGCAAGGTTTGCCCGTGAAAATCATATTCCTTATTTTGGTATCTGTCTGGGAATGCAAGTTGCTGTGATTGAAATTGCCAGGAATTGTCTGGGGCTAAAAGATGCACATACCACAGAGGTAAATCCGCAAACACCCCATCCTATTATTTCACTACTTACAGAACAGAAAGGCATATCCTCAAAAGGTGGCACAATGCGACTGGGTGCGTATCTTTGCGAACTGCAACCGAATACACTTGCATACAAGGCTTATGGGCAACAGACTATCTACGAACGGCATCGCCATCGTTACGAATTTAACAATGCGTATCGTGAAAGTTTCGAGAAACAAGCAAATGGAGTCATTAGTGGCATACATCGTAGAAAATTAATAGACATGGAAGAAGAATTGGTAGAGATAATAGAACTTAAACAAGACATACATCCATGGTTCTGCGCCTGTCAATTCCATCCCGAATTTAAGAGCACACCCATGAAACCTCAACCCTTGTTCTGTAGTTTTATTCAAGCCACTCTGGAATACAAAAAAATGCAATGAACAACATTGAACCTACCCCTGAAACAATCGCATGGATTTGTAAAAATGCCGAACAGGCATGGCAGGAAGGAGACCCCAAAAAACTACAATTCTGGGAAGACCAGAAAAAAGAATTTCAGAAAAAATGTTATCAGCGAATAGAAAGTCTAACAAAACAAATAACCTTTTTACAGAAGCAACAAGAACTTTTGATACAAAAAGTCAAAAATGGAGAATACACTCCCGAGGAAGCGAATCAGATTAATCGCCAGATTTATGAGCACAGAGAAGAAATACAGAAACAGATACAATTTTATAGACAACTGATACAATACCCAACTGAGTCTGGTCAAAATCTTGATAGTCAGAATAAAAATTCTCAATCAACTCCGTCTATAGAATCCGAGCCCCGTTTCCAGACAGTATTACCTCTACACCAATACATATACAAAGTGGTTAAAACGGTCTTACATGCTGTGTTTTTAAGCAATGCGGGTCAAATTGCTTTATGCTCTGTCATACTTATAGTATCGGTATATTTTACCTGGACATGGAACACAAAGAACCAGAGCCCCCGATTTGAGGCTATTAGCACAGAGTCAGGAGACATACCCCTTATTAGATTTTCCAATCACGGAATGATAAACGCAAAACTATACTTGAACCACATAGACAAATGGGAATTTGCTCCTTATATCTATTCAGTCGAGTGTTTAATCGTAGAGCCTTCATCATTAAATAAAAAGGCAATTGAAATCCCGGTAAATTGCCTTTTTATGAATGATGAAATCCGCTCCCCAATGCCTTCCACATATATAGAAGTTACACCCGGTTCCGAAAAAAGTTTTGGCATTGATACCACCTGTATTAAGCAGACTTTCCCGCAGGTCACAAAATTAATTCTTTATGTGCGCACTTTCTATTTTCATAAGGAAGTATTTAAGATAGACCTTACCCTTCCCACCATTTCCACAACTCTATAATTCACATCAGAACCCAGATAAAAAAATAATAAATAATTAAAGTAGAGGAAAATTAAATCTTTTGATGGTTTTGTTTTTTTATTAAGTGTATTAATGAGTATAATAGATAATGTTATTGCTAAAAAGAGAAGTGTGAAAAAATGTCATGGATAAAGTGAAACTAAGAAATTAAAAAAGTAAGGTAAAGAAGTTGAAAAGAATTACATTACAATTGATTATGGAGTATCTGGAACGGTTTGGCTGGAAGAATTATGATGTAGTGGACCAGCCTTCCGAAAGGGAAGGGATTATTTATACAGGCTGGCGTGCTTCGGAACAGAGTCCTGTTTACATGGTAAGCATTGACCCAATGATTGAAAAAAGATGTATATCTTTTCGCACGCAAAGTCTGGTTCAAGCACCTCAAAGTAAAGTTTCCGAAAAGATATTGTTTCATTTACTTATGACATTGGAGTGGATAAATTACCGTATTATTGTAGGTAAGTTTTCTTATGAGCCGTTTCAAGGTGAAGTGCATTTTTCTATAGACCTCCCAATTGATGAAAATACAATTTCTTATGCTCAGTTCGTTCATTCTTTAGGACTAGTGGTAGAGATAGTAGAAACTTATACCCCTTTGATTAAACAGGTTCGCGAAGGGAACATGACCGCTGAACAATTTATAGAAAGCGATTTAAAGGGCGAAATGTTTCTAGAAAAGAGAATGGTTAGTGAAGAATTAAAGAAACTATTGGAAGCATTGGGACGAATTTCCTTGAATTAAGTCTAATTTCGTGTTTCTTATTATCAAACTTTTTATAAAGCAATTCTTTTTGCTGTGTATAGTAAAAAATTAAGCGAAAGATTTCTCGCTTTGCTCAAAATAACAGAATTAGGTTAGAAATAACATGAGGAGGTATTTTTTTTAATAGCAAAGAAGGACAATTGTAAAAATAGCAAGAAGTTCTATTGTTATATATTTATTCTAGTTATTTTAAACCGGTGTTTTGCCCACTTTTATAATTTCTACTTTTCCCCTTGTTATCTTACAACTCTTTTTGTCATTTCGAGTAGAGCGAGAAATCTTAAAATCAATCTTAATTCCAAATTTTTAAATTTTTGAATATATGGTTGTAATTTTCTAGTATTTTTAGTAAACGGTTATGATATTGCTTATGTGTTAAGCGATACAAATGCTTGAAAATCTTGAACTATATGAAATATAATGAAATTTGTATTTTCCTCTCTTTGTTATCTAATAGATTTTACCGTTGAAAATAAGCAATGGAGTTTTTATTATGGCTATTTCCCATCCGAACGAAGATAAAGGTAATCATTTTAGGTCGCTTTTTGCAAAGTATGTTGGCCGCTCGCAGAACACTTATACCCCGTCCCAACTTGTAGTTGAAAAGGCACAAGGGGTTTATCTCTGGTCTGTAGATGGGCGTAGGTTAGTAGATTTTACTTCGGGTGTGTTGGTTAGCAATCTCGGATATGCCCATCCTAAATTTGAGGCGAAGTTCAAGGACTATTATGGACAACTACCGAGAAATATATACAACATGACTTCTCCTGTGCAGATAGAAGCCTCGCGTCGATTGGTAGAGAGTTTTGGCTATCCTAAAGCACAAAAGATACTCTGGGCGGCAAGTGGTTCGGAAGGGGTTCAGAAGGCGATGTGGACAGCATTGGCACTGCACCGAGAGCGGAACATAATTGTTGCTACTCGATATGGCTTTCATGGGAAGAAAGGATTGGCTGCGGATGTAAGCGGAGATAAAAGTTCAAATCCAAATGTTCGTTTTATTTCGTTTCCTATGGGTGAAGACTATGGCAGAGATTATTATGAGCGGGAATTACAGCGACTATGGGATAAACATACGGGAAAGATTGCATTACTTATCACTGAGCCATATTTAGGGTCAAGGGGCTCATATCATCCTCCAAAATGGTACCATCAATTATTACAGCAATGGTGCAACGAGCATGAGATTACATTTATCTTTGATGAAGTCCAGGCATGTTTTGGACGAACAGGGAATATGTATGCCTTCCAGACCTACGGAGTAGAACCCGACTTGGTGGTATTAGGAAAAGGAATGGCAAATGGTGAACCTGCGTCTGCCGTGGTTGGAAGGGAAGATTTGATTGAATCGTTAGATTATGGTGAAGCCTCAGATACTTTTAGTGGTGGCACCTCAGCGTGCTGTGCTGTTTGTGCGACAATAGATGTTTTTGAAGAGGATAAAATTGTTGAACATGTAAGAAAGGTAGAAGGGATTTTGCAAGAGATATTGCTAAAATTAAAAGAGCAATTTTCATTCATTATTGAGGTTCGAGGAGAGGGAATGGTGTATGGGCTAGATTGTTCAAGCAATGAAATAGCCAACAGGTGTGTTCTGGAAGCCTACTACGGAACGGGAAATGAAGGAGTGCATATTATGGGACCGTTAGCGAAGAAGGTGCTAAGAGTCAGTCCACCACTTATTATTACAGAAGAAGAAATAAGACATGCTTACGAAATATTAATATCGGCATGGAGCCGGATTTGATAGGATATTTTAAAGTTGGATAGTTTAGAAAAAGCACTATTAGATTTAATGTTACAGGTTGCAAATTTTACAGAAAAAATTGCCTCTTGTAAGATTAAACATGTTCAGACGAAACAGGATTACTCGCCTGTAACACTTGCAGATTATGGCGCTCAAATAATTATCAGCTGCTGGTTGAGTAAAAATTTTAAGAACGAACCACTTATTGCAGAAGAGTCATCAAAGTCTCTGGACTCAAATGAAAATGGTTTTGTTGATGAACTAACAGAATCTTTGCAGACATTTTTAGGTCCATTGAGCAAAAATCAAATCAGCGATTATCTCGATTTCAATTCATCCGCCGCAGGAGCAAATTCCTTTTGGGTATTAGACCCATTAGATGGGACAAAAGGATTTTTACGCGGAGGTCAGTATGCAATATCTCTGGGACATATAGATAATGGGATGGTTGATATAGGTATTCTGGCATGTCCAAGGCTTTCTCTTCCGCGTATGACGAACAGAGACACTCCTGGGATTTTCTTTTATGCTCAGAAGGGACAGGGTTCCCGGATGAAATCGTTCGATACCATCTCTGACCTTGTTCCAATACATGTCTCAGAAAGTAGAAAATCCACAGAGGCACGGCTTTTGCGTTCCTTTGAATCAAAGCATACTGACATAGAAAAGACAGAACAATTTTTAAGTAAGTTAGGAATTACGCAAATGATTCCTGTGGATAGTCAGGTCAAGTATGGTTTATTGGCGTGTGGAGAGGGAGAACTTATACTTAGATTTCCGCCAGTAGATAATCCAGATTATCGGGAAAAGATATGGGACCATGCAGGAGGTGTTGTAGTTCTACAGGAAGCAGGTGGAAGGATAACAGATATTTATGGTAAAGCGTTTCAATATAAACCAGAGCCGTTATTAAAAGATTCCATCGGTGTATTTGCATCGAACGGTTTCTTGCACGAATTAGGATTAAAAGCGTTAAAAGAAATTTTGAGTAAGCCAAAGGAAAGGTAGAATATGAAAATAGCAGTGGTCGGAGCAGGAATCGCAGGTTTGGTCTCTGCCTACATGCTTTCTTCAAAACACAAAGTTTATATATACGAAAAAAGCAATCGTCCCGGTGGCGGTATTTTCTCAATAAAATATAAAGAAGAAAATCGGGAATGTTTTATAGATTTGGGCTTTACCATTTATACCCGGGCACACTATCCAAATCTGGTTAACCTGTTAGATAAACTGCATATCCGCGACCAGGAAGTCCCAAAACAAATTGTGTTCAATTATCCGCATGGAAAATTATGTTGGCAACTTGGAGATAACACACAGACCTTTCCATCTGCAACTGCATATTTGAAACCCATTAACTATAAAATTTCTGCTGCCTGGCGAAGATTAAAAAAGCAATGGAAGACTTTCCTGGATAAAAGAGACATAAAAACTTCCTTATCTGAATATCTTGCAGAAGAGAAAATCCCTATAGAAATTCAGACTCGATTTATTTTACCATTAATACAGTCCTTCTGGACAGGTTTGAGAAGTAATTTAAAAGAAATGCCTGCCTATTATTTCTTTTTATTTTTGGATAATATAGGCTTGTTGGAAGATGATGAAAATGCTAGATGGCGAACGGTTCGAGGTGGTTCATTTAGAATTGTAAGCCAAATTGTTTCTGGTCTGATTAATCCTATCCGTTTTCAGACAGAGATAACTAAGGTATATCGGCACCCCGATTATGTGGAAATAACAACACAAACAGGAGAAAAGGAAACCTTTGATGCAGTGATTATTACTATTCCTGCTGATGCTGCTCTGAAGATATTAACAAAACCAACACCCTCAGAAGAACAAATCCTGTCTTCTTTTGGATATGAAGAATTTAATATTATTGTTCACTACGATGAACGATTTGTTCAGGTGCCGATTAAGGAGCCCTCTTCATGGTATATTCAGGTGAGTGAATCACCTGCGAAAATCCCACCAGTTGTTACATGGTATTTAAATCACCTACAACAACTGCCAATAAAAACAAAAATATTCCTTACCTTTGCTCCCGGCGAAAATAATGTTCCCAAAGATAAAACAATGTTTGTGTTCCGCAGAAAAGCCCCCAAACCTACCTGGAAAATGTTGAGCGTTCAGAAAAGATTTACAGAGATTAGCGGGATGAATAGAACCTATTATTGTGGTGACTATTGGGGCAAGGGCACAATTGAAGATTCACTTGAAAGTGCCTTGCAAGTTGTTCAAATGTTAAGCAAAGAGGAAAGACGCATCTAATTTTTTAAGAAAGTTTCAGTTAATGTCTGCGTGTTTTAGGTTGGCGTATTTTCACATTGGGGTCTGTCAAAGGGTTATTTTGAGGCAATGGCATACTTCCTGGGTTTGCCGCTGAAGGCATATTATTGGTGCGTTCCTTCCACCACTTTGCCCACATTTCCGCATTAGGACCAAAATCCTTACCTGTTTTTTGCTTCAATATAGTAGCAATCTTTTGTGCCAGATATGAGTTGGCATTCATGACATCAATAGAAAAAGGTATAAATATTTCAAGTGGGTAATTACTTATTCTGTCCAATAGATATTCAAGCACTTTCTGAGAAACTGGAATTTCACCCATAAGGGCACGCCGAATCTGTTCCTCAGCAGAACTACCTCCATACTCAGAGATTGCACGAGCAGAAACCAGCGATACAGGAATAGAACTACTCTGTAATAGTTGAACCCATTGTTCCAATGGTACGGAATGTGGCATATTGGCAAGGGCTTGAACGCAAGTATATAACATGTCTTCTGAATCAGTTGTTTGTATCTCATTCCACAAAAAAGGAACAGATTTTTCCGACTTAATTCTTCCCAACGCATAAATAATTGCCCGTTTTTCTGTAATTTTTTGGTTCTTTTCCCGCAGAAAATTTATCAATGAATCCTCCAATTCTTCCTTTAATTCTGGAAGAAGTTGATTGAGTATAAATGCTTGTTCTGGTTCGCCTTCTGTAAGATACTCAATCATTTTATTAGCAAACATCTGAGAGTCATGAGCAGAAATTTTTTTACACAATAACAATCTTGCCTCATTAGACGGTAAGGTAAACACCTCTTCAAATTTAAAAGTGATATTTGAATTTCCAGTAGTGAGAAGTTGCTCTTTTAAGAAGGACTCAGATGTCCTGGGAACGACAGTTTGAAGGTTTTCATCTTTTAAAAGAAAATCAAAATTTACAGAAGGTGAATCCGAGTTAAAAGGATAAGATTCGAGAACAACAGATTGGTTTAGTTGTTGTATCCTTTCAATTGTTTGCCTAATAAAGGTAGATTGTATATCTGTTTCTAACGATACAGTGTTTGCCATTACATTTACATCATCTATTGGATTGCAAAAAATATTATCACTAAACGAACCAAAAATCATTAGCATAAAAAAGCAATGTAATGTGGATTTTTTCAATATTTTATATCTGTTTAAAATCAACATACTATTAAATTATATAACATTTAAGATATGTATTTTATCCTACTGTCCCCTGACAGTTATCTTTCAAATAGGTATATCTTCCATCTCAGGTCTACAATTACAGCACTGTTCTCTTCAAAAAAACACATATTACTTTTAAAACCTGAGGAGATAATGTGGTATAGAGAAGGCGGAAGTTTATATCTTATTAGTCCTTATTTTTGTTGTTTTTTATGGGTTTCTGGAAACGATTCAGGAAAGGTTATATGAACCCTTCTTGAAAAGTTTATGTAGAGATAACAAACAATAAAATATACTAATGATGCAATTGTCTCATAAGCCACTTTTGAAAGGACAAACTCATAATAATCTGGTGGAAACTTGACTATTGAAAATAATAGAGTTATTCCAAGAACAAGGGTACATAGGAATGTGATAAGGTATGCTTTTGTCAATAAAATAGCATTTTTCCATAGCGATAATATTGCCGCTCCTGCAAAAATACCGAATAAAATGACAATGGCACGTAGAATTGATTCCAGAACCATGAACAGCCATAAACCAGGTATATAGCCAAAATCAGGAGAAGCGTTCTGGTAATCATTAATTAGGTTGTAAATACCAACAAATGGAGCAAAGAAAATAAATGCTAAACATAATAGAAGGAAAAGCCCATTTACTCCAGGCTTTAGAACCTTTTTAATTTGTGATTCTGATTCATTATTGTTAGGTAAACTCATACTGATAACTTCCATCAACGCTATTTTAAGTATATTCTTTCAGAGTGCTATTTTCAAAATTAAAGGCATCCCTTAGTCGCTCTGCAAGCATTGTATTTCTGCGTATGGATTGAGTAGAGTGAAGTGCTTTTTCTATAGCGTTAGGAGAGCCGATAATAGTAACCATTTTTTTTGCTCGTGTTACAGCAGTATATAGGACATTCCGTTGCAAAAGGAGATAATGTTGTGGCAGCATGAGCAAAATCACAACAGGATATTCACTCCCCTGAGATTTGTGCACCGTAGCTGCATAAGCCAGACTAATCTGGTCCAACTGGTCGTAAGTATAAGTTACAGTATGTTGGGGTTCAAAAATTACTGTTATAATCCCTTCATCTTCATCAATCTCCTCAACAACACCTACATCACCATTAAATACATCTTTCTCATAATTGTTCTTTATCTGCATTACCTTATCACCGATACGGAAGGAGGTCTGCGGAACAGGTCGCCCATTAGAATTTAGGGCTTTTTGCAAACAATAATTTAAATGGTGCACCCCTGCATCTCCTCTTCGCAAAGGTGCAAGCACCTGAATATCCTTAACCGGGTTATATCCAAATCTTTTTGGAATTCGTTCTTGAATAATATGCAACAATGTTTGTAGTGCAGCCTGGCTTTCACCTCGACGAATAAAGAAGAAATCGCTATTATTAAATTCCGGGAACAAGCCCTGATTAATTCTGTGAGCATTCGTGATAATACCACTCTGGGCAGATTGGCGAAATATAGTTTTTAACCGTATCACAGGAAACACTTGACTTGCGATAAGGTCAAAGAGGACATTTCCCGGTCCCACAGAAGGAAGTTGGTCTACATCGCCAATAAGGACAATATGTGTGGTAGAAGACACGGCTCGAAGAAGGTTCAATAACAAAACCTGGTCAACCATAGAACTTTCATCAACGATGAGCAAATCACAAACTATAGGATTCTGCCCATTGCGGTTGGGCTCACCTGTCTGTGGATTAAATTCCAATAGGCGATGTATTGTGCTAGCAAAATGTCCTGTGACTATTTCCATCTGCTTCGCGGCTCTACCTGTCGGCGCTGCAAGAACAATTCGCACAGGATATTCCTTTAAAAAATATACAAGAGTTTTAATTAGAGTCGTTTTACCTGTGCCCGGTCCACCTGTAATAACTGTAATCTTTGAGGAAAAAATCTTTGCAAGTGCATTTTGCTGTTCCTCATTCAATTTGGGTAAGTCTGAATGTGCAGTGGATAGAAACTTTGATAAGGGTAAATTAGGTGGAAAGGTAGTTGGTGAATTATAAATCCGTTTCAGGTGCTTTACACATTCATTCTCTACAAAATAATGAAATGGTAGATATACTGCTTCTTTTTCATTACATGCCCTATTTGCACCACACATTTCTTCTAATACCGGTGCAATCTGCGATTCATCAAGTTTAAGTAACTCAGCCGCAGAATGAATCAATTCATCATAAGGTAGAAAGATATGTCCATCATTTTCTGCATCATGGAGGGCATAGCGGATTCCTGCTTCAATACGGCTGTGATGGTCAGGGGCTATCCCCAATTTCTTTGCGATACGGTCTGCTGTCTTAAACCCTATCCCCTGCACCTCAGAAGCAATTTGGAATGGGTCTTCCCGAAGGTAAGTCAAAACCTGTTTTCCATAATATTTATATAATTTTGTGGCTAAGCCAATGGGTATATTGTATTGCTGTAGAGATAGGAGTATTTCCATAAATTCCTGTTTCTCTTTCCATACCTTATGTATCTTTTGTGCCCGTTTCTTTCCTAATCCTGGAACATTGGCTAATCGTTCTGGGTCATGGTTCAATACATGCAAGGTATCCGGTCCTAATGCCTTTACAATTCGCTCTGCATAACCTGCTCTTATGCCAGGAATAGCCCCTGACGCAAGAAACTGGGCAATGGCTTCAGTTGACGACGGCTGTAATAATTCCATGTTTTCTGTATGAAACTGTGGACCAAACCGCGGGTGATTAACCCAATAGCCAGAGATACGCACCGTAGCACCCTGTGAAATAGGAAGCGATTTGCCTACAATTGTAATAAGATGACCCATATCACTGCGTCTCAATCGTGCAACAAAAAAACCATTAGAAGCATGCTCATAGACAATCTGTTCTATAAGTCCTTCAATTTTTTCCGGACCAAACTCTTTAGGTGTAAACGGAATTTCTAATGAATAAGGGTCCATATTTTATCTAGAATAAGTATATTCAAAATTTATGAAAAATTAAGTTATAAAAAATAAGAAACATAAAAAATAATAATTCAAATGGTAAGTAACTTTCCATGTATTAGTTAAATTGAGTAATTAAATAGTTTTCTGATTATATGCTTTTTATTAAAAGATATTATCTCTTTTACTTGATTTTTTGTAGAAAGATAAAACATATTTTATCATCTTGTAAAAGTATAAGGCACTTCTATTGTCAGAAAAAACTTAATAGTTAACTTTTGGCAAAACTTCTAACCTCCAAGAGGAACACTATCATAACGACGCAAATAAATAATATCAGTTGTGGCTCGTGGATGTTGGGTTAGAAGATACATAACTGCATGAGCCACATCCTCCGGTTGCATCCAGTTACTTTTATCCCTTTCTGGCATATTCTCCTCGCCAAGTCGAGTAATAACACCACCGGGACATATTGCATGGACGCGAATATTATATGGCTTCAGTTCCATTGCAAGCGTCTTAGTTAAGCCAATAACACCATGCTTTGCTGCACAATACGCTGATTGTTTAGGAATAGGTCGTAATCCTGAATTGCTGGAAATATTAATAATACTTCCACTATTTATTGCTATCATATATGGCAAAATACACTTTGAGACAATAAATGTGCCTGTGAGATTGACCTCTATTGTTTGCTTCCATTCTTCGAGGCTTAATTCTATAAAAGGCTTGAATCGTGCAAATCCTGCATTATTAATTAAAATATCCAATTGCCCCCATCTATGAATAATATTCTCCACACATTGCTTAATCTGTTCTAGGTTTGTCACATCTGCAGTTAGAGGTAAAGCCTCTACATGCAATTTGCTAATCTCATCTGCTGTCTCCTTGACCTCTGATTCTGTGCGTGCAAGCACAGCCACAGATACACCTGCCTGTGCCAGAGCCATAGAAATTGCCTTACCGATACCTCTACCGGCACCTGTAACTAACGCAATTTTCCCTTGTAATGACTGCATATATTTCCTTTTTTCGTTTTACGAATAAAGTAAATTATACTAAACGGATAAACTTTGTTTCTAAAAGATTAAACATTGCAAAGGACGAAAAGATGAAATCTCTTGTAAGAATAGGGGTATTTTGTTCCTTTATCTTCATTTTTTCTATCGAATTAGCATATACTAAAGAACTTGTGCTTGATTGCGAAACGGTGCAATGGGTGTTTGAAACACAACAAGGTCTTTTAACGGAATTAAGATATAAACAGCCGCAGATAGATAAATATATATTTGAACCTCCCTGCTCTCTCTGGGAATTAAGAGGAATTGGAGGCAAAATCTCTGCTAAAACTGATTCTACAATTTTCTCGTTTGTATCTGAGAAAGATATATGGCGATTTACCTGGAATGGGTCTACAACTAATAACGAGCATAATAAAATGCCATGGAAAGTTACATTGGATATTAAACCATCAGGAGACACATTGGAAATCTCCCTTTCCTGTAATTCTTCTATATTGAAACTTGACGAAATTGTTCTGCCTACTATTACTGGTATTGATATGGACGCAAATATGCACATTGTTGTTCCTTACTGGATGGGAGAAATATACGATAGCAAAGTTTATCCCGAAAAAAATACAGGTTTTACTGGAGAACGAGCCTGGGAATATCCAGGAACATTATCTATGCAATGGGTAGGTATATATAATGTTAATTATCGGGGTATTTGCCTTTGGGTAAAAGATACTCAAAAAAATTACAAATCTGTCCACATTCACGGTGACGGAAAACGAGGCGGAATCGAATGGAGACATTTAGTTTCAGATAAAGAAAGTGCGATTTATCGTTTGCCGTATACAGTGTGTCTGACAGGCATTTCTGGCGACTGGTATGATATGGCAGTTAATTATCGTAACTGGGCACGACAACAATCCTGGGCATTGCAAAGTCGTAAAGCACAGCAGCAAATTTCACCCTGGGTTAAGGACACCGCATTATGGGTCTGGAATCGCACAGATTCAAAAAATGTGCTATCCCCTGCTATGGATATGGCAGAACGATTGCAACTTCCTGTGTCTGTCCTATGGCACTGGTGGCATGGCTGTGCTTATGATATAGGCTTTCCTGAATATTTACCTCCAAGGGAAGGGCAGGAATCCTTTTCTAATGCATTAGCAGAAGCAAGGAAGAAAGGAGTTAATGCTTTAATATATGTAAATCAGCGGTTATGGGGAACAACTACAAACTCATGGAAAGAACGCAAGGCAGAGCAGTTTGCTGTGCATGGCAAAGATGGAAAAATACATCCCGAAGTATACAATATATTTAACCCTGCACCATGCGTTGCTATGTGTATGGGCACAGAGTTCTGGCACAATACATTATTGGAGATTATGTTGCCTGTATGGAGAGAAACTTCTGTTGCAGGCTTTTATTTAGACCAGGCATGCAGTTCATTACCCTGTTTCGCTAAAAATCATGGACATATTCCGGGAGAAAAAGATTTCTGGATAAAAGGATTTCAGCAACTTACTCTAAAATTGCGAGAAGGGTGTAAAAATAAGAACACGATATTATCAAATGGCAAGACTGAAGGACTTGTATTAGCAGGCGAAGGATGTGGTGAAGCATGGCTACCCTTCCTTGATTTGTTTTTAAGTTTACAGGTAAGTAAGGAACGATACACAGGTGGAGATGGCTGGCGTTCTGTTCCCCTTTTTCAAGCAGTTTATCATCCCGTTGCTATACTATTTGGAAATTATGCTTCATTGACAGAACCGCCTTATGACCCTTTATGGAACAAAGAATTTGCACCTGCCGAACCACTTAAACTGCTGAACGAGCGATGGAATACTCAATTTCGATTTGAGCAAGCCTGTGCCTGGGCATGGGGACAGCAACCTACTATTGCAAATTATAAAATAGAACTCTGGAACGATAGAAAAGAGGAACTCAATTTTGTATTGAAATTGGCACAACTACACTATAAATTCCGTGAATTCTTTATAAATGGTGAACTCTTAAAACCTCTGCCTGAAGAAAATATAGATACATGGGACGAAATTTGTCTGTCTGTGTATGCTTATCGTAAAGAAGGGGGGAAAACTTTCCAGCGAAGCGGTTCACTTTTGATAACTACACCATGGCGTTCACCTGATGGAAAAGTTGCTTTCGCAGTAGCCAATGCTGATAACAAAGAAAGACTTCTACATGTTCACATTCCGACAAAACAGTGGAATCTCAATAATGAAGGAAAAATTGTAAAACATCAAGTAAATAAATCTATCAAAGTCGGCTATTATTCTAATGGAATTATTAATTTCTCATATAAAATAGATAAATGTGACGCAGTTCTCTTTGAATTTCAATAAACAGAGCCTATACAACTATTTTGAATGACAAAGTTTCAGGGATACTAATTAAATTATTGAGTTTTACTTAAAACCTCAATTGCCTTTTCTATTGCAATATCTTTGCCTTCCGCCATTTTTAGGAGAGTCTCAACATTAATAGGGACTTTGACAGATGGGGTAATTCCACCTTCACCTTTTGCATTTGCCTCAATCTGGATTTGACCGTTTTTATCAAGAGACCGAGCAACAGGATATGATAGAGTAATTCCACCTGGCATGCGCACATCGCCACCGGGCACACCCATAGCCCCTCGCGTATCAGACATGCCAATAACCTGAATATTCTTCTGATGACTAAGTATTGAAGCGAAACCCTCAGCACTCCCTGCTGTCCCATAGTCAACCAATACTACTATCTGCCCACGATAATGGATAGGAAACGGTTTTATTACAATGCGGTCTCCGGAACTTATCTTGAATCCTTTCTCTTTCTTACTATAAAAAGCGAGGTTATGAAAAAAAGTTTCTTCTTCAACAAAATAGCCAGCAAATCGGGGTATTAATTCAGGGTCTCCACCGGTATTGCCCCGCAAATCAATAATCAATCCGGGAACATCATCACGGATAAAATTACTTATTATCTTTTGGAATGCTTGTCCTGGAAACGGAGTGTTAATAGTGGGTGAGAAGAACAAGATATGGACATATCCATAACCTCCATCAAGTATTTTTTTCTGCAATGGACTGTCCATCGGTCCTGCATCAATCTTTTGCCAGACAGGGGTTTTTAAAGTTTTATAATCGTCTTTCTCTGCGACCAATTTGGCGACCCTTGCTTCTGTTTCTCCTGGATTTATAAATGATATTTCTACTTCTGTATCCACAGGGGCTCTACCCAAAAGTTTACATTTCTCCCAGATTTTTCCTGCTTGTGTTGCAGGAGGAGTATCAGACCAGATAACAGGTGTTTCCTGAACTGCTATCTCTATCGGTCCATTATTCCACTGTATCAACTCTGCACCTACTTCCATCTCTGCTTTGTCTGCGGAACTACCTTCCTTAACATCGAACACAAAATAGCGATTATCATCTGTGCGAACCATTGCAAAACCAAATCCACCCCCAATATTATCAAAACGAATTCGTTCATTCTTCTCTACACGGACATTTGCATCGGGTATAGAATACATAAATTCACGAAGAGCAAGGTAAAAACCATCATGGCCTCTTTTCTTTTTGGCTTCTGCAATCTTTGCTGAATATGTTTCTCTCAAACCATTCCATGATATCCCTTTCCATTCGGTATATGGATACTCACGCTCTATCTGTTCACAGAGTCTGCTAAACGATTTTTCCCATGACAATAAGCGATAATCACCTTCACCACTCATAAGTAGTGGAATTTTGGGGAAAGGAATAGGCAATTCGGGCAGGGGCACTCCAACCATAGGCACTTCTATTTTTGTTAAAGGTATTCTTGCACGAGTGCAACCTGATAAAGAGAGGGAAACACTTACAAGAATAAGCAAAGCAACAAATAAAAAACAATGATTTTTCATACTTCTATCCCTAAAAAATCTGTTTAACTTTTTAGTCATTTACACTCTAATTTTCATAGCAACCTACAATTATATGATACAACAATTTCAAACATGAAATAGAACCATCTATACTTCAAATTCACAGGAACTTTATAATACTTCTCTTATTTTTGTTTCAAAAAAAATAAAGAAATTTCGCTTAACTTCATTTTGTGCCATTTAGTAAATAGAACAAGTATTAACAAATACAAAAATAAATTTACTTTCTAATATCAACAGCCAATACACTTACTATACTTTTTACAACTTTTCCGTTGCATTTTTTGTTCTTTTATGTATTTATCAATAAAGAAAATGAATAAAATATCTCGCTTGTATTGGAGACATACGAAAAGATGTTTTTGCCATGGTATATGTGTTAAAATATTTGCTTAAATTTTCTGAAATCATTGTTTTTATAGAGTTCTGTGATTTAAACCTTATAACTTATAATTGATGGGAGATTTGTTTATGTCTAAATATCGTATTGCTTTATTGCCGGGCGATGGGACAGGTCCAGAGGTAATGAGGGAAGGCGTAAAAGTATTAAATACAGTTGCAAAAAAGTTAGGGTTTACAATAGATACAGTGGAATATGATTTTGGGGGGGACCGTTATTTAAAGACGGGTGAGGTTCTTCCTAATTCAGCCATTGATGAATTGAAGAATTTTAATGCTATATATTTGGGTGCTATTGGTCATCCTGATGTTAAGCCGGGTATTTTGGAGAAAGGGATTCTGCTCCGCTTGCGTTTTGAATTAGACCAGTATATCAATCTTCGTCCTGTGAAATTGTATCCAAATGTTTATACACCTATAAAAGACAAGGGACCTAAGGATATTGATTTTGTGGTGATTCGTGAAAATTCGGCGGGCGCCTATACGGGTTGCGGTGGAATACAGAAGAAGGGGACTCCTAACGAGGTGGCTATTCAAGAAATGATATACACACGGTTTGAAGTTGACCGCTGTTTGAAATATGCTTTTGAATTAACAAGAAAACGGAATAAGGATAAGAAACTGACTCTGGTGGGCAAGACCAATGTTTTGACTTTTGTGTTTGATTTATGGGAGCGTGCTTTCCACGAGATGGGTAAAAAGTCATATCCTGAGATTCAGTGTGATTATGCTCATGTAGACGCTACAACTATGTGGATGGTGAAAAATCCAGAGTGGTTTGATGTCCTCGTTACCGATAATATGTTTGGAGACATTATCACAGATTTAGGTGCAATGATACAGGGTGGAATGGGAGTCGCTGCTGGTGGAAATATAAATCCAGAAGGTGTATCCATGTTTGAGCCAATTGGTGGAAGTGCTCCGAAATATACAGGGATGAATATAATTAATCCTATCGCATGTATATTGGCAGGACAGATGTTGTTAGAGAATATAGGCGAGGATAAAGGTGCTGCGATTTTAGAGCAGGCTGTTATAAAGTTTTTTGAATCTAAAGCATTGCCCGGACTATCGGCGAGAGAGATTAAGGAATCCGGTTGGTCTACTACAAAGATTGGCGATGCTATTTCAAACTATGTAGCAACAATATAAACTGCTTTGAGTATATTTTAATAAATAAGTAGATAGCACAAAATTTAAAAAATGGATATTTTATGTCGAGTAGGCAGGGAGCAGGTATAGCCCTTTCTTTAGCCATACTGGGTTGGTCATTTTCACCCATATTTATTCGTTATCTTCAAAATGCTTATGACCCATTTATGCAGGCAGGAATACGATATTTGGGAGCAGTTATTTTTCTTGTTCCATACTGTCTAATGTTTTATCGCAATGGTTTTAAAACGGCTTTATCAAAACCCCTGCCGATATTAATATTATCTATTGTAAATGTCCTTATGCAGGCGACCTGGACAATTGGGATTTATTATTCAACTGCAAGTTTGGGACAGATTTTACAAAAGATAGAAATTCCAATTGTTGCTATTTTCTCTTTTCTGGTTTTTTCTGAAGAGCGTTTTTTAATCAAACAGCCAAGGTTTATTATTGGCACATTGCTTGGTATTTTTGGTTCTGTATTGCTCGTGTATAGACCTTCTGCGGCTAATGAATTCCCTAATCTTTACCTTGCTGTTTTGTCTTTGGTTATATCGGCATTTTTTTGGGGGATATACAGTGTTTATGGTAAATATACGGTAGAGAGAGGACTTCACCCTATTCCTATGTTTGGCATGGTATCAATTTATACAACGATTGGATTGTTTATTTTGGGTTTTCTATTTGGCAATCCAGCGAAGGTTCTACAAGCAGATTGGACTGTCCATGCTATAGCCATATTTTCTGGATTACTTCCTATCGCTGTGGCACATTCTGCCTTTCATTATGCACAGTTACATTTAGGCGCAGCCTTCTGTAATACTCTGCTAACATTAGACCCACTTATTACCCATTTCTTTGCTATATTATTATGGAAAAACGAACAATTGAACACAATTCAATGGCTTGGAACATCTATCCTACTTATAGGGTGTATCTCTGTTCTGTTTACGCAATCCAGCATAAAAGGAGAGACTTTGCCCGAGTAAAAAAGAACCGCATATTTGAGGGTTCAAATATGCGGTAGGATATAAATAAAATCCTCATTTAGAGGATTGTTAGGGGCAAATATCAGACAGGCAATTCCCAACCACTTCTGTATGGTTTTGTTAGAAGTGCATTGGCTTCGTCATCTCCAAATTTACCCTCGCTCAGGTTGTATACGACTTTGCGATTTAACCGCTGAGCGACACAACCTAACAATACAACCTCTGTCAGAGGAACAGCATATTCAAAGTTTGAGCAAGCAGGTTCGCCTCCTTTACATGCTTCAATCCAATTTCTGTAATGATTAGAGCCACTGACACGCGGAAGAATTGGGTCAGGTTTTTTATAATCATTCATACGGCTTTCAGGCAGAAGTCGAGGTTTCCCACCATATTCACCTGCGGTAATATAACCATTTGTTCCAATCAATAATGAGCCATTATCACCATCGCCAAGAACCTCTTCTGCTGGAATATCGTCTGGATGTTTGGGCTTGTTGCCTTTATCATACCAAAAAACATCCACAGGTCCCATATCCTCACGCTCAGAAAAGTGATATTTAATTATGGACGCAGAAGGGAAAGTTTGTGTGTTATATCCATCTATCTGAACTATTTCAATAATTGCTTCCTTTGCTTTATCCAATTTTAAAGCCCAGAAAACTGGGTCCATAATATGGCAGCCCATGTCTCCCAGAGAGCCACATCCAAAATCAATCCAACCACGCCAACGGAAAGGAGCATAGCCATGATTGTAGGGTCGCATAGGTGCAGGACCCAGCCATAAATCCCAATCCATTGATGCAGGAACAGTTTCTTCCGGTAATGGATTTGCTATACCCTGAGGCCAGGTGGGACGGTTTGTCCAGATATGAGCCTCTTTCACCTGTCCAATTGCACCTGTCCACACCATTTCGCAGAATTCTCTGGCACCTATGCCGGAGTGTCCTTGATTACCCATTTGAGTAGCAACTTTCATCTCCTGTGCTGTTTTACGAAGCAATCTTGCCTCAGCAATTGTGTGTGTCATCGGCTTCTGCACATATACATGTTTGCCCAGAGACATAGCAGCATAAGCAATAATTGCATGAGTGTGGTCAGGAGTAGAAATAGTAACACCATCTATATCTTTGCCCATCTCGTCAAACATCTTTCGATAGTCCTGGTAGACTTTTGCCTGGGGGAGTCTTTGAATTGTTTTACTTGCGTAACCAAGGTCTACATCACACAAGGCTACAATATTTTCACGCGAACAAGAAAAAACATCTTCTCTCCCCTTGCCTCCGATTCCAATTCCTGCTAGGTTCAGTTTATCATTAGGAGAAAGTTTGCGAGGAACAACTTTTGCAGTATTTGGTGCTTTCTGAGCAAAGGCTGTGCCCATTGCAGCACAAGTAGAAATTGTTAAAAACACACGACGGGTAACTTTGTCATTTTCCATATAAAAATCTCCATTGTTTTTTTGTAGGTTTGTTAGTAAGAAAAGAGATATTATAAAAGACTTATTACAATAAAAAATGGTGTCATGTTATTATAATATAGAGTATTACTATTAGAATATTTTAAACATTTATTTTTTCATTTTACAACTTTGGTCGGAAATGTCCGTTAAAAGTTTATGAGATAATCCTCACCAATAATGTTATGAAGAATAATCACATAGAGGGTTATCTAAAAAGTTTTGTTTTATACAAAAGAAAAAGGTGGTTATAACAGGTTTGAAATGGTATTCTTACAATCTTCATAATTTTATAAAACGAACTATAACTGTATGAAATATTTATACCAGTTCTTGATGATTTTTATATCTGTCTCGGATTCGTCTAAACCATAGAGGTCAAAGATAAATCTACCATAGCCACCGGGACGGTCGTCGAGGTATATTGTTGCTTCGTAATTGTTTTCTGTTGTGGGTTGTTGTAGCACGAATGGGTGAAGGGGGCGTGTATTGATACTTACAGGAATGACAAGCATATCTTTCTCAGGCAGTGGTGAATAGAATTCAGCATAGCGAACTTGTGGATTGTCCCAGCGAAGGTGCTCTATACGATATTGATTCCCTTTAATATGTAGTAGGTCCTGTCCATCTATTATTACTTCAAAGTGTGCTATCTTTTTAAGTTTATCTTTATTCTTCTCAAAAATTTGTTGATAAAGTCGCTGCTGTTCTTGAATAAGTGTGTCCAATTCCTTCTGGGTAGGGATAGTCCTTAACAATCCTTTTTCAAATTCAATATTATCTATTGCCCGTTGAGCATGCTCAATCAATATATTTACGCCATCTAATTTATAATTGGAAGGCAAATTCATAATCCGTTCATGCAGTTCTATTAACCTTGCCAAACTAATGGATAAAAAATTTTTCTCTGTTTCTGATGGATTATCCAGATAATCAAAGAAGTTAAAAATTGTATCTACATAAGCAGAATTTATCTCAATTAAAGATTGAGTCATATAGAGTTGCATATATATTTTATCTGATAAGTTTTTGGGCTGTATTTTATCCTTTATCTTTTCAAACTGATTTCCCATATCTACTGCTTTATCCAATCCGAATTTTAGTTGATATATAGTAAATTCACGCCAGGGCAAGCATTGGAGATAGATATTTCGCAAAAATTGGATATGCCCTTTTCCCATATCTATATGCGGATAACCCTCCGCAACAAAAACACCTACCCGTATATGAGGAAGAGAATTGAATTGACCATAAGAAATGGGCTCAATATGCAGTCCATATTTGTAAGCGTTTGAGGAGTTCATTAGAATATTTGCCATCGGTTCTGCCAATTCTGGTCCAAAATTAATGGCACAATAATCATTGGCAATTTGCTTTATATCAACATTTGGCTCCCAGGTTAAACGATATAGTGTATAAATGTATGCACTCATAGTTGACCAGTTATCTGCGGAAATGCCACCAATATAAGACAAGCCTGTAACATTCGTATTCTCCGCAGATAAAAAGTATTGCAAGCCATCTTTAAAATACTCGCCAGAGAAGGTAGGGAAGAGAAATGTGTCTGGACCTTCATAATAGTTCATAGGCTCAAACGCAACAATGGTTTTATGAGGTGTCAAATTAAATGTTCGATTGTAAGGCTGAAACCACCAGCGGTCTGCTCGTGTTATTTTTATCTTTACATACAGGTTGTCCTGTGGCACTTCTTTTGTGAAAACCTTTTTATATACTTCGGGTTGGCAATGTATCTCATGGTCTCTCAATCCCCAGTTAAAATGGAAGTAGGTCTTTCCACATTCCTTAACAATCACCTCGTCCGCCTTTTTCAAAAATGTTTGGTATCGCTCCTCATAGCTCATGTTGCAAGAAGGGGCTTCATGCAATATATCAAAAGGTTGATAATTATCCCAGAAACCTGAAATATCGTCTAAACATATTTCGACACCATCCAATTTCGGAAGTGCCTTAAATAAAAGCCGATATTTCTCCTGCACCTTATCCCAGAATTGGGGCATGCAGGGATTTAATATTTCTTCGTTGTTATCTATAAGTGAAGGATGATAGGTAAAATCATTGCTGAAAGCAAAATAACGCATGCCGAGAGAGTGTGCTAGGTCAATTAATTTCTCTACCTCTTTACACTTTTCCTTGTTGGCTGCATTTTCTGGTTCGGCATTCCATGGGATTAGGTCAAGCATATTCGGTCCTGACACCCAGTTGAAACCATATCGCAAGGCAAGCCTCAACTGCTCTTCACTTGCACCACCATGCGAGAGCCGACCCCATGCAAAAGCAATACGATGTGGAAAGGCTGGCACACGCTCCGCATTTATTGGAGGGATAGTGCGATAAACCTGCAAACGGTCTAATATCCAATAAAGCCCGTAAGCCTCTCCAATCGTATCACCACCTATAAGCACAAGAGTAAAAGATGAAGCAGATTGACGAATAGTCTGAATAACAAAACCTTCTGGCGATATTTCTTTTGGACTTTCAATTTTCTGCTGCTCAATTAGTTTAGCGGTTAATTTGTTCTCATTCGGATTTCCGACAAGGATAGTATTCTGCTCAGTATGAAAAGTGTCTGCGTCCAACACCTGCAGAGATATATTATATTTTTTGCAAGTGGTTTCAAGGTCGTTTAAGGCGAAAGAAACAAGCGTTTGTTCTTTCAATTCAGGTGGTATTTGAACAATCCATTCGTCAGCAAAGGAAAAACTTAAACACAGGAACACTAACAATGCACTAGCAGTAGATAACAATCTCATTATTTCCTCCTTATCTATGATTTAGAAAAAAGCATGATTAAATCTTTGCTTATCTCTGCAATAAAATCATTTTTCTGAAAATCACCATAAACGGCTTTAGTATACAAACTTACCCCATCTGCAACGGCTTTCACCTCTGGCATAGAAAGTTTTAGAAGGACATTTGCCTCATTGGCTGTGCTATACAGTTCCCTTGTTCTTACAAAATAATTTATGGAGAGAAACACCACATCTTCATCAGGTATAAATGTTTTGGTAATTATTACATTCTCATTATCATTCAATTTTTTGCTGGTGCAAAGTGTCTTTATTTGTTTCATATCTGCATGATTGTAATTTAATATTTGTATCATAAAAATCCCATTAGGACCTAATAGTGAGGCAACTTGCTGGAACAGATTTTTAATCTCAAGATGTGAAGTCAATAAACAAATAGAATTACCAAGGCACATTATAAAATCCCATTGCCCCTTGAAAGGTAAGTTATTAAAATCTGCAACCACATAATTGACCTTTTCCCCATGCTCTTGTGATTTTGCATAGTGAAGCATCTCAGGACTAATATCCATTGCAACTACGCCTGCATGCTGTCCCACTAAATATCGCGAATGAACCCCTGTGCCACATGCAAGGTCTAATACTCTGGGCGATGGCCCGTAGAGATGTAAAATTTCTAACAGAAGTGTGCCTTCGCGTGATAACCTTAAAGATTCATCAGATAGCAGATGATAGAACCGAGCAATTTTGTTGAAACCCATAATGTTTCCTCCAAAAGTAGCAGGACTATTGTATATTAGAGTAGATTTTAATAAAAATTTAGTTATTTATGATAAAAAAGTTTTAAATAGTAGATTATACTTTTTTATTTATAATAAAAAATATAAACAAAAATATCTAATTCTAATTATCCCAAGATAAATGATATAAATATTTATTTTGCATTATTTATGTCTTCTTCTCGACCTTTGCGGTCTATCATTTAACATTAAAGACACAAGGAATCAAATAAAAAGAATATTGCCTTTGAAATAGAAAATAAATATAATGGGAGAACAATTTCACTTACTCAATGTATGCCGATAAACAAAGAGTTAATTCTCATTAAAACTATTATTCGTTGATATTATTACTTTAATATAAATTAATTTCTCAAAACTTTTTAATGATGTGAGAAACAGCGTTCGCCTGTGAATAACATAGCAACGCCTGCTTTGTTTGCGGTCTCAATTATTTCATAGTCGTTCACACTGCCACCAGGCTGAGCAATAGCACGAATACCTACGCGAATAGCCGCTTCTATAGCATCTGCAAAAGGGAAAAAACCATCAGAGGCAAGGACAGCATCTTCAAGGGTTTCATTTCCTTTATATTTTTTCTGTGCTTTATCTACCGCCTGTTCAACAGCACCTACCCGGTCCTGTTGCCCTGTCCCGACGGCTATGGTCTGCCCATTTTTTGCAATAACCACACCGTTAGAACGGACATGTATGTTTACATACCAGGCAAATAATAAATCTTCTAATTCTCTATGCGATGGAATAACTGTGCTTTCAATCTTCCCTTTTTTAGGATGTTCCGTGCTCGCTATCATAAAATCATCTATGCTTTTAATCTTTGTTAAATATGGTTGAACCAGAATAATGCTCCCATCGTCAAACACCTTCATTTCCCAGGTATAAATACTTTCATCTGTATATTTCGGTAAACGGTCTAATGGTGGAACTTGAATTATTCGGATTTCTTTATTCCGTCTATATTTCTCAAACTGATTGAAAACCGTTAATGCTTCGTTAGTGAAACTGGGAGCAGCAACACCTTCAACTACTGTTTGCATAATCTCGTTTGCAATAGATTCATCTACCTCAACATTGAAAGCGGCAACACCACCAAAAGCGGCTTGTGAGTCAGCATCCCTTGCCCGAATATATACATCCGTAAGCGTTTGCCCTTCCCTTCGGACTGCTACCCCAGATGGATTGCAATGCTTCATTACAGCACACGCAGGCTGCTTCAAAAATTTTAATATTCCAAAGGCATGATGTAGGTCTTCTAAATTTGTCTGCGATAAACCACTTTTACCAGTCTTCAATATTTTATAGTCGCCTAAAAAGACCTTATCCGATTCGACAGGGCGATAGAATGCCGCTGGCTGATGAGGGTTAGTTCCGTATCTAAGGTCTTCTACTTTTGTCCAGTGCTTTCCCATAATCTCAATATTTTTTGGGAAAGAACCTTCTGTTTTAGTCCGATACATTGCTTTTAAGTTAATTTCATTCTTATCTTGACTCATAATTTATACTTCCTGATTTGAAAATTAAGATATTTTAACATACACTCATAAATTATAGAAAATGACCATGGAAAAGAAAGGTAAAATATGATGTCTCACTTATTTTATTTCGTTGTGCCGACAGATTCTCCCAAAGAAGGTAAAATCATTTTGCAGGGAGAAGAAGCCCATCATGCGATTCATGTAGTTCGAATAAAAATTGGTGAACCTATTGCTTTCATTGATGGTCAAGGAGGAAAATGGTTTGGGAAAGTAGTTGATTTTTCTAAAGATAAACTTACCGCAGAGATAATAAGTTATCAATATTCGACACGCAGTAAAAAAACTGTTTGTCTGTTTATCGGTTGGCTTCATCGTGATGGTGCGATTGAAACCTTATTGAATTATGGGACTGAAATCGGCATATCTGCATTTTACTTTTTTCAGGCAGACCGTTCTACGCGACCACTCCGATTATCGCAAAAACAAAAAAAATGGATTCTTCAATCATGTAAGACAACAGGTAGAGAATGGTTTCCTACAGTAGAAGCATATCCAAATTTACAGCAGGCAATTTCAGGTTTTCAAGGAAAACTATTAATTGCAGCAATACAGTCAAGTTCCATTTCTATTCACCAGGTATCAGATTTATCTACTTGCGGGCTAATTGTAGGACCAGAGGGGGATTTATCTGAAAAGGAATTATCCATTGCAAAAGGAGCAGGGGCTATTCCTGTGCACCTGGGACCATATATCTATCGCACAGAATTGTCCGCACTATTAGGTTCAATACTCATTATGCAGAAGCAAGGTCAATTTGATGAGCCACCAGAAATATGCTCCTCCACTTGACCTATAATGCCTTTTTTTTGCACAATAGAAATGGAACTATTCAATAGATGATGACGATAATATATAACTTTTCTACAAAATTTTAAAAAATAGGAATTGTGAAAGTTACCATAGATAATATTTAAGATTAGGTGAATATATTATGGCTACCGGAAGGACAATAAGTGCAAGTTTTCTCACAGAGTTAGACCATAAAGTCATTGAATTGTGTGATTTAATATCTAAAGCAATTTATGATTTAATCCCTAACAAAGAAGCGAAGAATGGATTTAAAAAAGAATATGGGAAAATTAGTTATACAAGAGACGGTGGATTAGGACTTGGTGGTGGAAAAATACAAAGAGACGCTATTTGCACAAGAGGAAGACAGGGGAAAGCGCCTTTTTCAAATCGGAATTTAAGATGGCATCCTTTAATTGTTGCTGAAAATAAACCGGATTTTGCAAAGGAAATTGAAAGAATAGAAATTGAAGGTGAAGACGAAAGTCAAATTTTAATTTTTGTAATTAAAGATAAAAATGGAGAAGAACATAAATATCCTTCGGATAAAGTACATGAAATGAGAGAAAGATTCGTTGCACTTCCAAAACATTGGTTACCACATGTCAACATATTAAAACATTGGTCTGATACATTATGGACTCAAAATTCCTGTGTGATTCCTGCACTTGAAGCATGCAATTGGTGGGACGCTGTGGAAACTTATGCAGTTTTGGGTATTGCATTGGCAGTTGATATTTATGGTGCTAATTTTGACCCCCTTTATGAAAAAATTAGGGAAATATTAAAAGAACAAAATATTAGCGATGAAATTTCTTTACCAACAAATATTTTTCCTATGGAAAAGAATGATATTATTAAATGTCCAGTTTGTCTCCTCAATATTTCAGAGGGTTTAGAAAGATTTAGAAAGTCAGAAAGGGGTACAACCTGGCAGCCTGCATGGAGAACTTCTAAAAAGGAAGAAGGCGATGATTCAAGTATTCAGATAATGCATGTAAATCCACTTGTGGAAAGCCAAATTAGACACAATGCAGGTAATGTTAGGTATGGCCATCGGTGGTGTAATGTTTCTATGACAGACCATTCTTTGGATGAAACTTTGGATTTTATGGAATTTATTGTGCATGCGCACAAAAGGTATAAATAATACTTTATGCAAACATTATATCTATTTGACATAAATGAGAGTGTAAAAGAAAAAAAACTGATTAGGATTACTGATTTAAAACCAATCAATAATCTTAAGTTGATATTTAGGGAAATTAGAGATTATTTTGCAGGTAATGTTACGGGCATTACAAGAGATGAGAAAATTGCTCAAAACATAATGCGGCTTCTTTTCTGTAAAATATATGACGAGAAAAATAGTAAGGATTTAGTAGAGTTTGCTAACCGACCCACTGACAATCATGATGTTTTCCAGAAAAGAATAGACAAACTATTTGATAAGGTTAAAAGAAATTATCCTGACATTTTTGAAAAGAATGAAAAAATAGAAATAAAACCAGAAGACCTTTCTTATATCGTTTCAAAATTAGAAGACTATTCAATTATAAACGCAGATAGAGATGTTATTGGGGATGCTTTTGAAGAATTAATAGGCACTTCATTCAGAGGTGGAGAAGGACAATTTTTTACGCCAAGAAATGTTGTGCAAATGATGATTGATGTTTTGTCTCCCCAGGAAGGAGAACGAATTATTGACCCTGCGTGCGGTAGCGGTGGCTTTCTTGCTTATACTCTGAAATATTTTATTTCAAATAATATAAAAAATTTCTACCTTACTGGAATTGATAAAGATACTTTTCTCTCAAAAATAGCAAGGATTTATCTTTCCTTGCTTGGTAATGGCAAATATCATATTTACTGCGAGAATAGTCTGGAAGTGCCTGAAAAGTGGAGTAAAAGTACCAGAGAAAATATTAGACTTGGCACTTTTGATGTAGTGTTAACAAATCCACCTTTTGGTGCAAAAATACCGGTAGTAGGTAAAGAACTGCTAAGCCAGTATCAACTTGGGCATAAATGGGAGTATGGCTTAAAATGGGTGCAAACTCATAAATTACTCGATAAGCAATCTCCACAGGTCTTATTTATTGAAAGATGCATACAATTACTCCGTGAAGGCGGTCGGCTTGGAATCGTTCTACCAGAAGGCATTTTTGGAAATCCATCGGATAGATATATCTGGGAATATATATCAAGCGTAGCCTCAATCATTGGCGTTGTCAGTTTATCTCAAGAGACTTTTCAACCAAGCACACATACAAAAACCAGTGTTTTGTTTTTGAAAAAGACTACTGAGAGACCAAAAACAATATTTATGGCTATTGCAAACAGTGTGGGTCATAACAAAAATGGCAAACCAGTCTATAAAATGGATAAGAAAACATATTCACAGGTATTAGACGACGACCTTCCTATTATTGCCGAAAAATTTACTTCTTTCAATAAAAATAATAAGACTATAGATGACCACTTAGGATTTTGCATTTCCTATGGAGAATTAAATGACCATATTTTTATTCCCGAATATTATAATCCAGAAATACGAAAAGAGTTGGAGAGTTTAAAGGAAAATGGAAAATATTCTCTGGTTTCAATCGGAGAATTGATAGACAAAAGAATTTTACAGATAAAGAGAGGAGATGAAATAGGTTCACAATTTTATGGAACAGGAGATATACCATTTGTAAGAACGAGTGATATTGTTAATTGGGAAATTAAATTTGACCCAGTAAAGGCAGTTTCTGAGGATATTTATAATCAATATAAAGATTCTCAAGATATTCAAGAAAGCGATATTCTATTTGTAAATGATGGAACATTTTTAATCGGTCGAACTGCAATGGTCACGAATTTAGACTTAAAAATAATTATTCAAAGCCATATAAAAAAAATCAGGGTATTAGATAAAAAATTTATTGACCCATTTTATCTATTTTATTTATTGAATACTAAAATAGTTAGAAAACAAATAGATTCTAAAACATTTGTGCAAGCAACAATTTCAACCATTGGAAATAGATTAAGAGAGATTATATTGCCAATAAGTAATGACCAAAATGAAATTAGAGAAATTGTAAAAGAAGTTAAAGATATAATTGAGAAGAAAGCCAATTTGCGAGAGAAAATAATCAAAATTGTAGAAAAAAGCATCTGAAAAAATATTAGCGGTAATTAAACTGTCTTTGAATATTCTTCTAACATATCTAACGGCAGCCTACTGTTTACTGACAATTAGAAAATGCAATTGATTGCCCATTTTTCTTCTGTATTAACAGGATATAAGTAGATAACGCTTAATTGAGGGTCAAATTTTTCATATTCGGAATTATTGACTAAAACTTTTTTAATTAGTTTATTTGATGGATGTCTAATTCTTAATATTACTCTATCTAATGGTGAATCTTTTGTCAGAGATACATACCCATTAATTTCACCGTTATTCACCTGCGAATTAAGGCTATAACTTACTTTCCCAAAATATGTATCGGCATTGTTGACTACAACCTGTTTTCCATCTTCGAGCCAGTATGATGGGATAAAAGGTGCTAACCATAGAGAATCTTCATTTTCTGCAACAAACATTTTCCGCGTTTGAACGAGGAACCACCCTGTTTCGTGTGTTTTATTCCATGCACCAATATTGTGAAAATGTTCCCAGAATGATAGGTTTTCTGTATTGAGTAAGGAAGGAATCGCATTAAAATATGAACGAATAAAGGGCTTAACTTCATCACGCAAAGCATAGACCTCTGCTATCCTTGTGTAATAAGGTTGAATCTTAGAAAATCCACCCAGATTGAACCAGTCCTTTCTATTTTCTTCTTCACTGTAATCGCCCTTGCCACTAAAAGCAAACCAGTAATCTGAATGTAGAAACCAATAATCTTCTAAATGTTGAATAATATTTTCTGTATCCTTACTATTTGGGTCTAAAACGCCAAGAGGGATAAGATGATGTGGACCTAATTCTACATCATACGCCCAACTTCTACCTGAATCTTCACCGGGAAACATTTCTCCAGATGTGCCAAAACAATATAACTGTGGTGGATATGGCAAAACCCATTTTCCATTTGATAGAGGGAGCACTGGTGTCCGCGCTTTGTTCCATTCATAAGCACTTAAAATGGACGCTTTAAATTCCTCTGCATTTTCTATATATTTTTCTGCCATTGGAACATTTATTTCTTTCAATATTGCACCTGTCCGGGCAAGCCCTGCGTAAAAATGGCTTTGTATTGCAAAACGATAGGCGAAACGGTTCCAGTCTGCCCCAACACCCGGCGGCATAAGTCCGTATTCAGGTGGTTTTTCTCCATGTATATCTTTTATTTTTGTCTTTTCACATTGATTAACTATCCAATTGCACACCCTGGATAATTTGTCTGCATACTTTGCTAACCATTCTTTATCTTTTGTCAGATGATAATGTTCCGCAAGCGTCCATAAATGCCAGCCTGTTCCCATTAATGTATAACCAGTTGTGAGGTATCCTGAATCATTATACTTGCTTATGAAAAATTCCAACGCCTTTCTTGAAAATTCATGCCAGCCCATTAAATCCATGCCGTAAACAATGGAATGAGCCTCACTCTCCAATGGACCGTAAGACATAGAGGCAATCCAGGGTGCCACCTGACTGCCATTGTTTTCACTTCGTGCCGATATTAGGCAATGAACTTGCGAGGCTTTGATAAGATTATTAATTAATGGTTCAGGAACAGTTATTTCTATGGATGTCGCTAATAGTTTTTCCCAATATTTAACGGTCTTATTGAGTGCGTCTGCTTCATTCAATTGCATTAATTCAGTGGGTTTAATATTAGAATTTGACGGGATAATCATAGATAACTTAATAGAAGAGCCAGGGCTAATTTGATGTTTTATGAATACTTTCTCTTCATCTATCTCAAAAATATTGTCGTCTGCTTTGCATACACCCAATATTTTTCCACCATCTTTTATGTATACAATCTGATTTTCCTTTTCTAACACCGCCTTTTTATTTTCCTTTTTATTAGAGTAAAAAGAGAAACATATATCAGCCTCTTTTTCTTTATCATCTGTATTTTTTATCTCCAGACTTGAAATACATAACGGTTCTGTTTCTTTGTATGGTGCGACAAATGTCATTAATGAATAGATAAGGTTATCGTCAACCTTTTCTACAATGGGAATAGGCAACCATCCTCCAAAAAGAGAGCGTTTTATCTCATTTTTATTGCCTATTTGAACCTTTACATCGAAATCACCGAATCTAATAGAGCCATCCCTTTCAACAATAAATTTATTGTTGTCACACGCAAGCGACAACATAGTCGGTCCATTATCCTGGATAGGGCGATGGACCTTTTCCATTGCTTTGGAAAATGTTTGTTCAGGAAGTATCCTGACATTATCAAGAACACTTTTCTTGCCGTCTATTATCTTCTTATAATCGTCAATTGTAAGAGATGATGGGTTTAATGCTGCAAAAAAGCCTGCGTCAGGCACATATACATATTGGTTCTTTAAAATGTCTTCAACAGCAACACAAAACTTTGTATCAGGCATGGCTATCCATAACAGGGTTCTATCCCCCTTATCGGGTTTAGGAACACTGTAAGCAAGTTCAAGCATTAGCGGTTTTGAAATCTCCCACTGGTAATCAGATGAGTCTGGATTTAAGAACTTTCCATTATAAATTTGTATATTCGCTTGCCCACTCATATTTACATTTTTATTTTCCAATCTTATAGATGTCTTGTCCCAAAATGAATTACTATATGCACACAAATTCTTTATACTAACAGAACCGCTGCCGTTAAAAATCCATCTGACTTTTTCTGTTCCCTCCCAGATAAAAAGATTGTCTCGCCATAATATATGCAATGAGCACTCCATTCCCTTTGCCTCAATATTACCATTCAGTTTTTGCCATTTACCCTGCCAGGGGGATTCTCCAACCCAGACTTCTGCCCATATTTCATCAGGTATTTTGCCATCTAAAAATTGAATGCTTATGTCAGTCAATTTCCGTCTCTCACACCAGCGTAAACCTATACAATTTAATTCATCATAATTTGCGACTTTATATATTCCCTCCTTCTCAGAAGATAGAACTGTCTCTAAAAATATATCCTCTGCTGGAAACTCCTCTACCCGTGAGCAACGCACACCATCATATCGCTTCGGATTACAGGTAATAACCTCAGCAAAAGGTGCTATATCCAATTTGTCTAACCCACTCTGCTTTTCATTAACAACATCCATCTCAACCAACCTCGCATCTGCCCAGTTGGCACAGTCACAAGTAATACCATCACCTCCATCGTTAACTACAAGCCGTAGTCCGTATGCACCATTTATATCAACCTTAACAGGTAAAGATGAATCCAACTCTTTCCTTATCCCGCTATCAAATTTAATTTCACCATCTACAATTACTTGAAAAACCACACTGCCTTTGTTTGAGCCGTCTTGCTTTTGTATTCCCACTTCACATTCAAAAAACTTATACCTGCCATTCAAATCCACTACAATCTCTCCGGGAGCGTGGTGTCCAATACCCTTTTTATAACTCTTATCACCTATTTGCAGTTGCATTGGAGAATGCCCAGTTGCATGAGCAGAAACATCCCAGCCTATTTCTCCCCAACCTTGCGTTATTGAAGCAATATACTCTGGAACATCACTTAAATAAACTGTTCTATCAGAAAAACTCACTGAAGAAAGGGTAATAAGAAACATAGAGAACAAAACTATCGTATTTAATTTTAAACTATTAATCTTTAATAAGTGTTCCATTCTTTTACTTCCCTTCCTATTAAAATTAAGTGATTAGAAGAAGACCTACGGTTTCCATAACAATGAATTCTTTCTCCATCATAAATAATCTCTTACAAAATTGGCAACTTTTCTTAAGAAAAATCGTTTAATTATATAAAATAATTTGCTAAAAACATTTGAGTTATTGAATATATGGATTATTAGAAAGAGAATAATATTTAAATCGGGGAAAAATTAATTAAATTAAAAAAATTGAATATTTTAATATTTTAATTCGTTTAAATTAGTAAATAAATAAAATCCTATTGATACAGTAAAATATCATTAAGATTTAATAAAACAATTAAAAAAAGGTGTTAAATTATGATAAAAAAATTCTATTTCAAACATTTTCCTTGTTTTTCAAAAAAGGTATCTGCTTGTTCCTTAATAGTAAAAGTTAAAGTATTAGGAGGGTTAATATAATGATAAAAATAAACAATATTGATGAATTACAGAAAATAGGTAATGACCCTGAATATCCATTGTATGGTGAATACGAATTGACACAGGACATTGACGCAAGCGACACGATTAACTGGAATAATGGGGCAGGTTTCAAACCAATCGGGACACAAAAAAATCCCTTTATAGGTAAATTTGATGGCAATGGGCATAAAATAGATAAATTGTATATTAATCGTCCAAGGGAAAATGATATTGGGTTATTTGGTTATATTAAAGAAAATGGGGAAGTAATGAATTTAAAATTAGAGAATTGTATTATTAAAGGTAATTTTTTTGTAGGCGGTTTAGCAGGGCAAAATCATAGCAAAATAAAAAACAGTTCTAGTACAGGGTCTGTTGACGGGGTTAGTTATGTAGGCGGTCTAGTGGGCCTAAATAATATTATTAGCATAGAAATAGTCAAATCGTTTGTTAATTATGTAGGCGGTTTAGTAGGGCAAAATAATATAGGAGCCGAAATATCTGAGAGTTATAGCACTACTACTGTGGTTGGTCAATCCGAAAATGTTGGTGGGTTAGTAGGGGAAAATTATGGAGGCAAAATAGATAAATGCTACAGCAATGGAAGTGCTAGAGGTACTAGCAAAGTTGGAGGTTTAGTGGGAAGAAATGAATGGACTGAGGGACCTGATGATTCTGAGGATATTGTAAAAGCCAGAGGGAGTGTGTCAAGAAGTTATAGTGAAAGCAATGTCAGTGGAATCGGGCCCATTATAGGGGGATTGATAGGGTATAATATAAAAGGTATAATAAAAGAATGTTATAGTGCTGGTTCTGTTACTTCTGACGATTTAAGTACTCAAAATACTATAGGTGGTTTGATAGGGTATAACTATGACTATGACTATGGTGGTAAAGTTCAGGATAGTTATTGGGATACACAGATATCTGGTAAAACTATTTCTGCGGGTGGTATAGGTAAAACTACTGCAGAGATGAAGAAAAAAGCGACTTATGAAAATTGGGATTTTGTGAATATTTGGGATATCAAAGAAGATATTACTTACCCATTTTTCCGCTAATAAAGGCATTTACATAAACAAAATACAAAGAAAGACAGTAGAAGGTTAAAAAAGAAAAGTTGATTATTAAAGTAATAATTATTAATAGGTTTTAAAATGTATGTGTATAAATTTAGAAAGATTGAAAATATTATGGCAAAATATTAAGGAAAATGGAAATGTAGAGAATCTTTCAGAAATTGATACAGAGGTACTCTTTATTGAACCTATTTTACTTATAGCGGGATGGAATATTTTTAATCCTCAAGAGGTCAGAAGAGCAAACCGAGACACAAAAAAACAAAATTTGACATTGAGGTATATTCTGAAGGAAATTTAACATTAGCGATTGAATGTAAGTCAGTTTCTAGTCCAGAATATAATACGAAAAACTGTAAGTGCAATACATGTGAGCACTGTGCAACAATAGAACAATGTGAAATTGGGAAACTTGATGATTCAAAAAATAATAAAGATAAAGATAAAGATGGAGTAGGTCAATTAAGAAGATATTGTGTTAATTCAAATGAATTTTTTGAAGCGAAAAGAAATAGATTTAGTCATATCCCGGTACTTTCAAATGGCATATCTTGGACTATATTTACTGATGTAAATTTTTCATGTAATAATCTTCATGAAAAGATAAATCGTAATAATTTCGATGTTGTTGACCTTGAAGACTCTGACTTTTGTGAAAGGGTACTAAATCAAATATCAAGTGCCCGATTAAGGAAATATTAATTAAAAATTAGTTCTCTATTATTAATTTTTGCATAAATTTCAATTTGTTTTTTTATTCTGAATAAATTGTCTGAATTATTTTGAGCCATCTTGCTTTTGTATTCCCACTTCACATTCAAAGAACTTATACCTGCCATTCAAATCCACTACAATCTCTCCGGGAGCGTGGTGTCCAATACCCTTTTTATAACTCTTATCACCTATTTGCAGTTGCATTGGAGATTGCCCAGTTGCATGAGCGGCAACATCCCAGCCCGTCTCTCCCCAACCTTGCGTTATTGAAGTAATATACTCGGGAACATCACTTAAATAAACTGTTCTATCAGCAAAACTCAGCGAAGAAAGGGTAATAAGAAACATAGAGAACAAAACTATCATCTTTAATTTTAAGTTATTAATCTTTAATAAGTGTTCCATTCTTTTACTTCCCTTCCTATTAAAATTAAGTGATTAGAATAAGAACCTACGATTTCATAACACCGAGACTTTACCTTCATTATCAAAAATCCATTCCATAATTAGCAACCCAATTGGAGAAGAACCATAAAAAGAAGGCGTATGGCAATACGCCCCTACAAAATTCCTTTGAATATTTATCTTCTGTGTTCGATGTTTTTTTCGCGGGCAAGATGTCTATGTCCCCCTACAAGCCCTATACATGGTTTATCCAGAATATATTCTCAAATGCAATTTATTCAACATGAGAGAATAACAAAAAACTCTCCCCCTTTGCGGAAAAGGGGATTCCATATAGGGGGTGTAACACAGATATTCAATTCTACTTACTACTGTGAGTGAGTCCTTATGAGGAATATTAAATTCACTTTGTTAAAAGAAAAAAAACCCTCCGTTACTAACGCGATACCTCCCCTTCGTAAGGTGAGTAGTTATTTTTATATTCTTATATGTAGCGTTTGAGTCATAGCCCAAGAATATTAACTTTTTAGATAACATCCTACATCGTAAAAAAAGTATGTGTTGTTTATTACAAAAACTAATAGTATTTATTTAAATCTTTTAGCGGACAACGGTGAAGTGCAATAAATCGTTGTGGGCTTTAAAAGAAACGAATGGTAGAGGCAATTTTAGAAGAGATAAGAAGGTGTTCACCTAAAACAGTAAATGACCGGGAAGAATATTATTTTAACAATGTTTATCCAAAAGAACATTTGATTGAAATTGGTAAGAAATTTATATAAAATAGGTAGTTGATAAAATAAAGCAAAAAATTGAGAGATTGAAAGGTTTATAGAAGGAGATAATATATGTCAGAGGATTGTTTGTTCTGCAAGATAGCGCGAAAGGAGATACCTTCTACTGAGGTCTATTCTGATGACGAGTTTTATGCGTTTCGTGATATTCAGCCTGCGGCACCGGTGCATGTATTGCTTATACCGCGTAAGCATATAGCACGAATAACTGACGCAACAGAGGCAGACGCTCTGTTGCTTGGGAAAATGTTGTTGTGTGCCAATAAAATTGCACAACAGGAAGGAATTGCAGAACCCGGTTTTCGTTATGTATTAAGTTGCAATGCACATGGAGGTCAACTTATTTTCCATATTCATTTGCATATTCTTGGTGGTAGAGAATTAGGGTGGCCTCCCGGCTGATTTATGATTGAAGGATTATGATAAATATTGATGTAAATACACAACTCTGTGCAGTGATTGGACATCCTGTCCGACATTCTTTGTCTCCTGTAATACATAATGCAGGGTTTCAAAGTTTAGGTCTGAATTATGTTTATCTTGCCTTTGATATAACAGATGTAGATTCATGCTTGCGGGGTATGCGGTCTATGGATGGCTTTCGTGGCATGAGTATCACGATTCCTCACAAAGAAGCCGTTATCACATTTTTAGATGAAATTGAACCTATTGCAAAACAGATAGGCAGTGTAAATACAATTCTCCATGAAGGGAATAAACTGTTAGGAACAAACACAGATGGAAAAGGCACTCTGAACGCTTTCAGAAGGGCTAATGTCGAATTATCAAAGAAGAAAATTCTGTTTTTGGGTGCAGGTGGTGCAGTTCGTGCTGTTGCCTTTGCTTTTGCAGAAATAGTGCAGCCAGAACAAATAACGATTTTAGGTAGGACACCGTCACGCTTAGAAAAATTAATTTCTGACTTAAAGTATGTGTTCCCTCATATTTATTTTCAACAGGGTTATTTAAATCAAAGCCTTGAAGAATATGTTCCATCTCACGAGATTATTATTCAAGGCACACCAATAGGGATGGAAGGGCATTCAAACGACAGATTAGTTTTCCCTTTTGTCTTGTTGGGTCCAGAGCATACGGTATTAGATATGGTGTATCGCCCATTATATACCGAACTTTTATATGAGGCTAAAAAACGGGGATGTAAAATCATAACGGGGTTAGAAATGCTTTTAGAACAAGCCGCTTTGCAATTTGAATTATGGACAGGGCACTCTGCACCATTAAATATAATGAGAAATGCTGTTGAAAAAGCCTTGAAATGAGACAAAATATAGTGTAGTATATATTATAAAATTATGTGTAATAAGGAGAAATAATTATGAGGGTACAATCCTTTATTGGAAAAGCGAGCGTGGATGGAATTCACCAGATGGATAATTTAATTAATGAATGGATTAAACGAGCGAGACCCAAAATTTTGCTTATGACACAGTGCCCTTGCTCAACATCAACACACGATGAAAGAGACAAGGAAACGATCATCATTGTTACCATCTTATATCAAGAGAGCGAAGTTTAATTTAAAGGTTTATTGTTTTTATATTAAAAATTCTTTAAAATGCTTAATACTTTATAGCTTTTGTATTTTATTTCTTTCAATTGGAAATTGGAGAGTTTAAAGAATAATAATATTTATACTATTTTTATTTTAATACAAAAATTTAAAAAAGGAACATAAATATATATGGATTTTGAAAAAATTTTTAATCCCAAAACGATTATACCTTCACTGGAAGTGCAAACAAAGCAAGAGGTCTTTCATTCATTAGTAGACATACTAAAAGCAGAAGATAAAATTTTTAACCGTGAGGAGGTCCTTTCTGCACTCATAGATAGAGAATCAGTAGATAGCACAGGCTTAGGCAATGGACTTGGTTTGCCCCATGCTATTATTCGTGAAATTAATAAAATTACTACCGCAATAGCCCGAATCCCCAATGGGGTTGATTTTGTGGCGCAGGACCGTAGACCAGTGTATTTTGTCATTTTAGTTTGTTATCCGCCTACACAAAATTCTGCATATTTAAATTTACTTGCCAGTATTTCCAAAGTATTTCAGGAAAAAGAGAATCTTCAGGCAATTATTAAACAAACAACTTCAAAGGCTATTTATGACAAACTAATAGAATTGATTAAGATGAATGATGAACCTCCGAAAAAAACTGAAGTAAAACAAATTCCTGAGACTAGAGAGTCTCCAATACCTACATCAATATCATTACCCGAAATTCATCTACTTATTCGTTTACAGGTTCAAGAAGAAGATATTAAACACGCTACCCGTGGTAAGAAACAACTTCAACAAAAAATTGACAATTTGCGCTCTTTAATTTCTAAAAACACACTTAATCATTATGATAGACTAAAAATACAAAGACCGCCCGCGATAGTTCCAATTGAGGGGGATACCTGTCATGGATGTTATATGACTTTGTCAACTGACTTTTTGCAGAGGGTTCGGCAGGAACATGATAATCTTTATACTTGCCCAAATTGCAGACGTTTTGTATATTGGGTATAAATAAAATTAATTTTATAGTTTACAACATTTTATATTAACCTATGGACATAAAAGAGATTGAGCAACATATAATTACTTCTCATCTTTTGCATGGGTTAACCGATGATGAAGTAAAAAATATAATTGAACAGGGGCTTATTGCTCAATTTCTCAAAGACAAAGTAATATTTTATCAAGGTAGTATTGGTAGTCAGGTATATCTGATTTTAAATGGTTCTATTGGAATTTGTCAGGATAATAAGGAAATATCTAGGTTAGGGGAAGGTGAAATAATAGGGGAAATGGCATTATTAACGAAACAACCTCGTTCCGCCACTGCGAAGGCACTTGAAAATTCGTATGTATTAATTTTTACTGCAACAACTTTTGAAAAATTGTTAAATAGGAAAGTAGCCGTTCGGCTTCTTTTGAATATACTCGATATTCTTTGTGAACGATTAAAAATTACAAACCAATCAATAAGCATTTAGTAGTTTGTTGATACTATTAAGATTTAAGAAATTATAGTCGAAAATCGGAAGATAATTTTTTAATGATTATATGATATAATCCACTAATGGAGAAAATGAGATATAGGGGAAAGATATATGGAGATAATGAAAGTAGTTCAATTATCAGCAAGTGAAGAAAAAGCATGCAATTATTTACAATCATTAGGATTATTAAGAGTCTACAAAGAATGTCCATTTTGTGGTTCAGAACGAATAGGTTGGATAAGGAGATGTATTTATAAGTGTTATAAATGCAAAAGGGAATGGTCTCCGAGGTTAGGCAGTGTATTGGAAAAGACGCGTATAAATTATAGTAGCTTATTGATATTAGTCAAGTTATTTGAGTTAGAAGTATCAGCACATAGAGCGTCTAAGGAATTAGGCATGTCATATAGCACAGTATATAGTTTTTATTGTAAGTTTAGAGAAGGGATATATAAATATGTAAAAGTAGAGAGTAAGCAGTTAGGAGGCGAAGTAGAAGTAGATGAGAGTTATTTTGGAGGTCGTAGGCGAGGTAAGCGAGGACGAGGAGCAGGGGGTAAGATACCAGTATTTGGGATAATAGAAAGAGAGGGTACTGTAAAGGCAGAAGTGGTTCCGGATGTGAGAGCGGAGACATTATTGAATAAGATAACGAAAAAAGTAAGGCGAGGTAGTATTATTTATACAGACCAATATAAGGGTTATGATACTTTGGTGACACACAAAGAATATTTTCAGCATTTAAGGATAAACAAGGAGCAAAAGTTTGCCAATGGTAAGGTATATATAAATGGCATAGAAGGCTTTTGGAGTTTTGCTAAGGAGCGATTGATGAAATTTCATGGAATTTCATCAAAATATTTTGTATATTACCTTAAAGAATTAGAATTTAGATATAATCATCGTAATGAAGATTTATACACTTTAATTTTAACATCTTTCTCATTGGTGGATATAAATAAATAATTACCGAAAATATAATTGATAGATAAGGAAAAATCTTTGTGGACGATTTCCAACAAAATATTCTTAAAGAAATAGGTCCAAAGAACGAAAAGAGATATATTTTTGATTTAAGCAATGGTAATATTGAAGTTTGTATGATTTCTGATATTGGGACACATAGAACAAACAATGAAGACCGTTGTCTTTTTTCTAAACACGAAATTTATAAGAGTGCAGTTCGATTAGGTATATTAACAGCAGTGGCAGATGGTATGGGAGGAGCCGCTGCGGGAGAGCATGCCAGTGAAATGGCAGTAAACTTATTAAGTGACTATTATTTTAATTCCGAAGAGGAAAACATTCCTAAAATATTATTGGATTCTATTCAGAAAATAAATAGTGAAATCTTTAATTTAGGAGAAAACAATCCCACTTATTTTGGGATGGGAACGACGATATCTGTTTTGGTTCTTCACGGAGATATTGGCTATGCAGCACAGGTAGGAGATAGTCGCATTTATTTAAACAGGCCCGGTTATCCAATAAAACAAGTAACCGAAGACCATTCTATAGTAGCAGAACAATTAAGAGACGGATTGATAACAGCAGAAGAAGCACGAAACCACTCTTTGAAAAACCTTATAACTCGTGCATTAGGCATTAAAGAAACCGTTGAAGTTGATTTATATTCTTTCACGGTAAAAATAGGGGATACTATTCTTCTTTGTTCTGATGGGTTAAGTAATATAATGACAGAAAAACGACTACAGCAAAGTTTATTGAATGAGAAACTCAATGAGGGTTTGACCTCACTTGTAGATAATGCGATTGAAGAAGATGCCCCGGATAATATTACTGCTGTTGCTATTCGTATTATAGGACCGTTAGAACGCTACAATATGTCAAATCACGAAGGCTTAATGATTATATCGCCTGAAGGTAGATTTCCATTCCTAAGGAAACTTTTTCATTTATTCTCAAAAAAATAATCATCTTCTTCGGCGGGGTCCACGATAGCGTGCGTGTGGATGCTTTTTATGCGAAGGATTTCGACGCGGCTCTGTTTTTAATCCATTACTATTTTCACTTTGCTGGGCTGTTTTGTTTTTGGAGGGTATAACATTATAACTATAACATCGTGGACATTGAGAAATTTCTTCTGCTTCTGTATCAAGGTAAACAAAAGCACAATAATTACATTTCCAGACATTTTGATTTTTGAATACTGTATAGATTTTCCGTGTATTAAATTCCGACATCCCCCACAAAATAACCCCTGAAATTGCAATTATAAAAGAGTAGAAAATAAACGCTTCTGTAATTGAAATTTCAATCATAGCAAAGTTCCAGATATATGATAACGAATCGTAACCTGTTGTTCGCCTGATCCATCACTTATTAACGGTTCAAAGTGAATTTTAGCAACCTCTTCTTTTATATATTTTGAGACTTCATCTTCAATTATGTTTAAGTCAATAACTCGCGAAATAGTTCCATTAGGTAAAACCGTCAACATGAAGTCATAATCCTTCTCTTCAGTAGATAAATCTTTTTTGGATATTTCCAGAAGTCCTGGAACAAATAAGAGAGTCCTATCATACGGTGGCGTAATCCAACGATACATAATTTCAGAACCACTACCTAATTTTTGCTTAATTAATGGGGATATAGAAATAGAGGATTGAGAAGGCTCTTTCTCTTCCAATTCTGTTTCCAGAGAGAAAGGATTTAATGCAATTAACGATTCTCTTATTTTATTTATGCCAACCCCAAATTGAGCCCAACTATCTTTATACTCCTCTACCAATGGTTTTGCAGCCACATCATCTTCAACCAGAGTTCGCCGCAGTTTTAATTTTTCTAACTCTTCAAATTCAATTTTGGGAAGTTCAAAATTACTTGATTGTTTAAGTGTATCTATATCAAAATCATTTTTATCAGGTTCTACATTTTTTGATAGTCTTAATCTTGATTCGCCAGAAGTTGAAGCATTTTCCTGCAAATCAGCCTGGACAACACGAATATCTAAATATTGGAAGTCTGGTCGAGGAACATATACTACTATCTTAAAAATAGTTACTGCGGAAAGATGGAGAATAAGTGAAAATAAAATAACTATAAAAAAACGATAGTGGTCCTTTTTAAATTGAAGTAATAGGTCTCCATGTGGACTTGTCAAGACATCATATTCCCGTTCTGCCTTTTCAGACTTTATTGATTGAAGGCTTTCAGGAATAGTCGAGATGACAAAATCCTCTTCAAATTCTTTCGCGTGCTTGCGCACGGATTTTCGCGTGCGCCTTTTCACCATAGGCATCCATAATTGTTATTGTGTTGTTTCAGTCTTTGATGGAATAGCAGCAATTCCGTAATGCTTTATTCCAACTGAATTTGCAATTCCAAGCACCTTTACCAGTCGTTCTGTGGGCACTCTACGGTCAGGCCGAATAAGAAGGAGTCCATCGGGCTTTCTCGCATAAAAATTTTCCAATGCCCTTGTTAGTTCATGCCAACTTTTAATAGGAACATCCTCGTCTTCTGTATAAAAAACTTCTCCCTGATTGTCTGGTCCTCCTTCTCCATAAGACAGAGTCACAGTAGCCTCTTTTTGTTCTAATTTTTCAGAAAAGTCACTTTTTGATAACTCAACAGGTATAGATGATTGAACCACAAAGGTAGAGGTCAACATAAAAAAAAGTAATAACTGAAAGACCACATCAATAAGTGGAGTCAAATCAACTGTCGCTCTTACTAAATTCTTAGAAGTTGCTCTCCGCTTAAATTTCATGTTAAATCTCTTTCTCTCCCTGATATTGTGTCAACAAATCAACTAATTCAGAAGCGCTAATTTCCATCTCTACTATCATGTTATCTACCCGTGATACTAGGTAATTATAAAATACGATAAGAGGTATTGCTACAGTCAGCCCAAAAGCCGTGGTAAGCAAAGCAGTAGATATACCATCTGCAAGGTCTGATGGATTAACCAATGCCTTCCTGTATTGAATAGTTGAAAAACACATTATCATTCCTTGCACAGTTCCCAGAAGTCCCAGTAAAGGTGCGATACTTGAACAGGTTGCCAATCCAGAAAGATACCGTTCTAAACGGGGAATTTCCATCTGTCCTGCATCTTCAATTGCTTCTCGTATCTCTTCCTTAGACTTTTTATGTTTTAAGATTCCTGCTTTCAATATTCGTGCAACTGGTGCGTCCACCTTGTTGCAAATATCTATAGCATCCTGAATACGGTTTTGACGAAGCACCTGCCGAATCGTATCCATAAACTCACTGGTATCTATGCTTGCACGTCGTAAGAACCAGAATCGCTCAATAACGATACATAATCCTATCACAGAACAGAGCAGAATAGGCCACATCAAAATTCCGCCCTTAAACATAATTTCAATAGGGTCCCATGGCATTAGAATTTCTCCTTTTAAAAATTAATTAAAACATATTGTAATTGTAGTTTTGTAACTTTTTACGAAAGATAAACAAGTGTTCCCAATCCTTCGCTTGTAAATATTTCTAACAATAGACTATGAGGAATTCGTCCATCAATGATATGCGTCTTCCGAACACCATGGTCCAGTGCTTTCAGACACGACTCAACCTTGGGTATCATTCCTCCTGTTATAACCTTTTCTTCTTTCAAACGCTGAACCTCGTTGGAAGGTAACTGATGAATTAATGTATCCGGATTTGATGGGTCTCGAAGCAAACCAGGGGTATCGGTTAAAAATACAAGTTTTTCTGCTTTCAAGGCAGCGGCAATATCACCTGCTACGGTATCTGCATTAATATTCCATACACTTCCTGATTCGTCTGTGGCTAAAGGGGCTACAACAGGAATAAAACCTGCTTCGCAGAGCACCTGTATAATCTTTGTTTCTACCTTTGATATATGGCCTACCTGCCCTATATCTGTTCCGTCATCTGCATATTTCTTCACAGCATAAAGTAAAGAGCCATCTTTCCCACTAATACCTACAGCAGAACCACCTGCTTTATTTATCAAAGCAACGATGTCTTTATTTACTACTCCTGAAAGAACCATTTCCACTACGGATATAGCCTTTTCATCTGTAATCCTGAGTCCTTGCGAACTAAACTGAGGCGTGATTCCCAATTTTTTTAACATCTCATTAATTGAAGGACCTCCTCCATGAACAACAATAGGATTCATCCCTACATATTTCATCAATACAATATCTTTTGCTGTACTCTGGCGTAAATGCTCGTCAACCATTACTGCACCACCATATTTTATTACCACCGTTTTTCCCCAAAACTCACGAATATATGGCAGTGCTTCAATTAAAACTTCTGCCTTTTCAATAATTTTCTGCATAATCATTCCTTAAAAGATTCAAGTTCTGTAATCCGCATTTATTTTTACATAATCATAACTTAAATCGGAAGTCCAATAACATATTCCTTTTGCCCCCATTCCTAAATCCACATGTATAGTAAATTCTTTATTCTCCATTACCTCTGCAACTTCTCCTTCCTTGTAATTTGCTGGAAGCCCATTTTCAAAAACTACAGTATCACCTATCCACAATTTTATCTTTTCTGGCTGGATAGGGACACCGCTATATCCTGCTGCACATAGAATCCTGCCCCAATTAGGGTCTCCACCAAAAAAGGCAGTTTTACATAATTGCGAAACGGCAATGGACTTTGCTACCTTTCTCGCATTTTCTTCTGTATCGGAACCTGTAACTTTAATTTCTACTATCTTAGTTGCACCTTCTCCATCTGCAACAATACTGCGAGCCAAATGAATACATACTTGATTTAATCCGTTACAAAATGTTTTTTCATCTTCGCTTTCAGGTTCTATAAAAATTTCAGACATCCCATTTGCTAAAACTACAACTGAATCATTTGTGCTCATATCATTATCTACCGATATACAATTAAACGAATTTTGAACAGCCCTTTGAAGACATTTCTTTAATCGTTCACCCGATATCTCTACATCTGTGGTTATAACGGATAACATTGTAGCCATGTTAGGACAAATCATACCTGCACCTTTTGCCATCCCTCCAATATGAACAATACCTTTAGATAATTGAATTTTTACGGCGTATTCCTTAGGAACAGTATCCGTAGTCATTATCGCCTTTGCTGAAATTAAATGATTTTCGACAGATAAGAATTTAGCACATGCTTGAACCCCATTTTTTATCCTGTCCATTGGTAAAGGGACACCAATGACCCCTGTGCTCATGATTAGTGCATGCTCTTTACTTATATTCAATTCCTTTGCCAACTCTGCTGCTGTTGCTTCTACATCTTTCAAACCTTGTTCACCTGTGCATGCGTTGGCATTACCACTATTAATAAATACTGCTTGTGCCTCTCCATGTTCACACACCTTTTGACACCACAATACAGATGCCGCTTTTATTCGGTTCGTGGTGAATGTTCCTGCAACACTTGCCTTATTTTTTGAAACGACTAATGCACAGTCCAATCTTTTACTTTCAGGATTTTTTATACCTGCCGATGCTGCGGCAGATTCAAAACCAAGACTTGCACAAACACCGCCATCTATCGGAACAATATCCATTTTACTTTTCCTTATTGTTATGGCATCATTCCCGGAAAACGAAGTCCGGTATCTTCTGGAAGTCCAAACCGAACATTAAGACATTGCACACCCATTCCCGCTGTGCCTCCTACAAGATTATCAATCGCACTCACAATAATAATATTTCCTGTCCGCTCATCATAAGTCCAACCAATATCACAGAAATTAGAATTCCGAACAAAGTTTATCTCAGGAAGTTGATTCTTTGGATAAACACGGACAAACGGTTCATTCTCATAACATTTATACAACACATCAGGATTTATTTCTTTTGTAGGTCTCAATGTTATTGTGCTCAAAATTCCACGCGTTAATGGTGCAACATGAGGATTAAACTGGACCTGATATTTTCCGCCAATCTCCTGTTCTATCTCAGGAATATGCTGATGATTTCCAATACGATATGCTCGCATATTCTCATTCATGATTGGAAAATGGAACAATTCACTCAGGCTCCGACCTGCACCTGAAATACCCGAAACAGAATCAATAACAATGGGAACTCCTGGGTCGGCATGTTGAACCAATGGGCGTAAAGGTAATATGCAACTTACAGGGAAACACCCGGGCACTGCAACAATATCAGACTTTTTAATCTGTTCTCGATACCACGGCACCAAACCATAGACAGACTTATCCAATAATTCAGGGTGTGAGTATGATATTCTATAAAACTTTGTATAAGCCTCCTGGCTTTTAATTCGGAAATCTGACCCGAGGTCCATAACGACGATACCCTTTTTTACTAACTCCGCTGCTAATGGCATGGATTTACCAGCAGGCAAAGCAAAGAACACTACATCACATTTTTTAGCAATTGTATCTGCGTCAAATGTTTCCAATTCCAAATCTACCATTTTACGAAGATTGGGAAGAACTTCCTGCAACTTCTTACCCGCTTCCATTTCCACAGCACATACCAATTGAGCCTGAGGATGTCCTATTATAAGTCGGACAAACTCCCTGCCTGCATAGCCGATTGCACCGACAACGCCTACTTTTATCATGTTGAACTCCTAAATTAGGTTAATCAAATAATTTACCATATTGAAAATGCCCCTCGTTATAGTTTAAACTATTTTTCCACGATATACAGAGGGGATTTACGAGATATTATACCTTGAATTGGTATTTTTTTTAAAATATCATATTTCACAAATATTTTCACCAAATTTGAAGTTTTTATAAGAAAAACAATAGGATATATCGCTAATCCCTATTAATAGAAAAAATCATTGTCATAATTTAGGAGAAAGAAAGTATGCATCCATATCGGACACACCATTGCAACCAATTAAGAAAATCTGATGTAGGGACAACCGTTAGACTTTCAGGTTGGGTGCATTCAAAACGGGACCATGGAGGGGTCATATTTATTGATTTGCGAGACAACTATGGTATTACTCAGGTAGTAGTAAATCCTAACCGTCCCTTTTTTCCTGATGTTGAGATTGTTCGGAACGAAAGTGTGATAACCATAGACGGGACTGTGGTTGCTCGTTCTCAGGAGACAGTCAATCTGAACATTGATACAGGTGAAATAGAAGTTGTCGCTGATAATTATATCCTTGAATCAGCATGTGAACAATTGCCTTTCCCCGTAAATAAAGATGTCGAAACATCGGAAGAATTACGACTTGAGTATCGCTTTTTAGACCTGCGAAAAAGTGCTTTACATAAAAATATTGTATTACGAAGCAAATTAGCACAACTTGTCAGGGAACATTTATTATCACGCGGTTTTAATGAGTTCCATACGCCTATCCTGACAAGTTCCTCACCAGAAGGAGCACGAGATTTCCTTGTTCCGAGTCGTTTATATCCGGGTCAATTTTATGCTTTACCTCAGGCGCCTCAACAGTTCAAGCAATTGTTAATGATTGCTGGTTTTGATAAATATTTCCAGATTGCCCCTTGTTTCCGTGATGAAGATTCCCGAGCAGACCGTAGCCCCGGCGAGTTCTATCAAATTGATATTGAAATGTCATTTGTTACACAAGAAGATATTTTTAGCGAACTTGAAATGCTTATGCTAAAAATATTTAAAGAACTCTCAACAAAAAAAATATTATGGGAGACATTTCCTCAAATACCTTATCGAGAAGCAATGGAAAAATATGGCACGGATAAGCCAGATTTGCGATACGGATTGGAGATACAGGATTGCACTGGTATATTTGCACATTCAGAACTTAAAGTTTTTAGTGCTCAGGTTAATACTGGTGGAGTGGTAAAAGCCATTCGTCTACCTCATGCAGACCAACAGGCTCGTAAATTCTTTGATGACGCCGAAGAATATGCAAAGAGTGAAGGTGCTAAAGGTCTGGCATGGCTTATTCTAAAAGAAGGCGATTTCAAAGGTCCTATTGCAAAATTTATGAAAGAGGATGAGAAGAAAGCACTTATTCAAAGACTTCAACTAAACGAAGGTGACGCTGTTTTCTTTGGTGCAGGTTCTCGAAGAGATACCAATGCCCTTATGGGTAAAGTCCGAACATATTTAGCAAAACAATTAAATATGATTGACCCGGACCAGGTTGCTTTCTGCTGGATTGTTGACTTTCCTATGTTTGAATGGAATGAAGAAGAAAAACATTATGACTTTTCCCACAACCCATTTTCTATGCCACAAGGGGGAATGGATGCATTATTAAACAAAGACCCATTAGAGATAGTGGCCTATCAATATGACATCGTTTGCAATGGTATAGAATTGTCATCAGGTGCTATTAGAAACCACCAGCCTGAAATTATGCTCAAAGCATTTCAGATTGTTGGCTATCCGCCTGAAGTCGTTAAAAGCAAGTTTCCCGCATTATGGAAGGCTTTTCATTATGGAGCACCACCTCACGGAGGAATTGCCCCCGGATTTGACCGTATTTTAATGCTACTCACAGATTCACCAAATATCCGTGAAGTCATTGCATTCCCGCTAAACCAGAAAGCACGCGATTTGCTCATGGGTGCTCCAAGTGAAGTATCGCCAAAACAACTTCAAGAACTTCATATAAACATTGTTCAACCGAAGACTAAATAAATTAAACTTTCAAGATTACTATATAAATAGATTGTTTCTTATCTTTCAGAGCGAATAGTTTTGTTGGTGTTAATTCTGAGGCACGACTTTATTGTAGTTTGGTTCTGTTTGAGCAGGACCCTGACCGCTTGACCAGGTAACATTGGCTTTTAATAACTCCTGGAATTCTTTACTATCCCACACATCTTCACGGTGTCCCAGACCATTATAAACTACACGACCTTTGCCATAGGAGGAACACCAGATAATAGGATAACTCGGAATGTTATATACTTTCTGCTTTTTTCGTTCTTCACCGGGATTTAACAAAGTAAGGACATGAATTGTCTCTTTATTAGTATTCTTCATTACATACCACTCTTCCATTGTTTCCCAGGTATCTGGAAAATTACCAAGAGCAGGATGCCCTTTACTTACTACTTCAATTTTTCCTTTGAATTGGTTGGCATGCGTTTCAAATTCACCACCCAACATTTTCACATAGTCGCTGATAGTATTCCCCTGAGAATGGAAACTGTCATTTGCCGAGTGAATACCGATAAAACCACCTCCATTTTGTATCCATTGAAGTAATTCTTGCTCTCCACTGGGTTTCATTGGGGGCTGTCCATCGGTTCCAGGTTGTGTCAAATCACCAGAGGTATAGAATATTACTACTTGATAGTTTCTTAAATTCTCTGCATTAATTTTTGAAGCATCTTTTGTGCATTCTACCTGCCATCCATTCTTGCTGCAAAGTTCTGTGAGTATTCTTTCTGAGTAAGAAAGTTGATTGTTATCTCGTTTTACAACACTATGCTCAAACCCAGAGGATTTTGTCAGGTAAAGAACCTTTATAGATTCTGCATATAAATTGGCTGAAAGTAAGAGTGTAGATGCCATGGCAAAGGATATTAAGGCTTTCATATTTTTGCTCCTTATATTATGTTTTACTGACTGTTTAAGTTTTGTTATTTTTCTTTCTATTGTTATCTATTATCACTACGAATAGGTTTATAAAATCAAATGGCTTTTTATCATTGTAAGTCTGGTTGTTAAAAAATTCTACCAGGTCTTGATAATCTTCTTGATGTTTCTGTTCCTCTGCCCAGATTTCTGCCAATTCTTTTACATTTACAACGCCGTCACGATATTTTGGACATTCTATATCACGGTGTAAAGAAAATGAATGAATTTCTCCTAATTTTGTCTCTCGCACTTTAAATGGAAATAGTCGGCATAATAACGGTCTATGCGAATAAATTTTACATATCCCTTTTTGCTTATCACGGAAGAAGCATCCATTCTTTGTCCGTTTTATGGTCATAAGATATTTATTCCCGTTAATTTTTAGCCAGGTTGGGTCTGATTTGTTTATGCCTTCAATTTTATCTGGGGTAATAAATTCTAAAAATATTTTTGGACACAGATTTGTCTTTTTTACAATATTAACAATATCGTAGGGAGTAGGACAACAAATTACATTAGTGCAGCAATAGCCATAATGATGACATTTAAAATTAACAAAAAATTTTCCCATATTATATATATTGAAATTACATCTTTTAATTTATTATTATATAAATTAGGTTAAATTAAACAAAAAGGAATGTTTTATGGATCCATTTTATGTCTTTGCTTATGTGCTTGATTACATTTTATCAATCTTTTATTACATCTATGAAATATTAGATTTTATGTTCTATTGGGATTACTACTATTGATTTGCTTTACAGTTTGTCTATTGTAAATTTTAAATTTCTGTGTTTTTTTTAAGATTTTAAGGTATAATTATATTAAAGGTAATTTTAATAAGGAGCAGACTGTATGGATTTTTTCTTAATCCTTGATGCACTTCTCCAGATTATAAATGTAATTGAAGCATTATTCCGACTTGTCAATCTTTTCGATTCAAGGAGTTCAGGAGAATAATATTTTTTATTCTCTGGCTTCTAACCATCGTGTAGATTCAATGGCGGCCATGCAACCAGTTCCTGCTGCGGTTATTGCCTGTCGGTAATAGGGGTCTTGAACATCTCCACAAGCGAATACTCCTTCAACACTTGTAGCCGTCCTTTTGGGTTTTGTAATAATATATCCCTGCTCATCTAACTCCAAATAATTCTTAAATAAATCTGTATTCGGCTTATGTCCAATAGCACAGAAATAACCTGAACAAGCAATCTCATGTTTTTCATTTGTCTTAACATTTTTTAGCAAAACGCCTGTAACGCCATCTTTATCATTTCCAAAAATATCTTCTACTACGGAATCCCATTCCACAGTAATTTTTGGATGTGCGATAACTCGGTCAGCCATAATCTTACTTGCACGAAACTTGTCTCTACGATGAACTATATGAACTTGTGACGCAAATCGAGCCAGGAATAAGGCTTCTTCCATAGCACTATCTCCACCGCCTACAACTATGACAGGCTTATTTCTAAACCGGGGAAGTGCACCATCACAAGTAGCACAGGCTGAAACACCTCGATTTAAGAATTTTTGTTCTGCTGGCAATCCCATGTATCTAGCACTTGCGCCGGTTGCAATAATCAGAGATTTTGTCTCTATTTTTTCAACTCCTGCATAAACAATGAATGGATAGGATTTCAAATCAACACTCGTTGCCGTCTTATATTCAAATCGTGTGCCAAATCGTTCCGCTTGTTTTTTTAGGTCAATCATTAATTGTGGACCTGAAACCCCCTCTGGATAACCAGGGAAATTTTCCACTTCGGTTGTGGTCATCAATTGACCGCCAGGTAAGATGTCACAACTGGGTTCACCTTCCAGAACTAGTGGAACAAGGTCTGCACGCGCAGTATAAAGAGCAGCCGTACATCCAGCAGGACCTCCACCTAGAATAACTACATTTTCCATAAATATAAAACTTTCCTTATTTAAAATTAATTCCCTATTTTAATTTCTGTTGTTAACAAAAGAGGATATGGATATATTTCTTAAATTGCTAATGGTCTATATTTGCGTCCTGTCCCCGCTTTAATTTTCTGCACTTCGGAAATATTATCTACGATTTTCTTCACGGCTTCTGCAACTTGGTCCATCACAGAGCGGGGATTCATTAACATAACATGATGCACTACGATACCACTCTGAGTAAATGCCTCTGTGCATACAGGCAACTGGAATCGTTGTGGGTCAATCGCTTTCCAATATTCATCGTTAAGACGATAGCGATTCTTCGTAAGTGGCTTATATAAACCGCACGCGTTCAATGGCTCATAAGGAGGCTCAAAGGCATCACCTGTGCCCAATTCGGCATTAAGAGCTGCACAGAATTGCTTATTTGTTATTTTCAATTCTTTGGGGTCAATTCGGAAAGCAAAGTTAAAATAACTCTGCTGTGTAATTTGTGGTCTTCTTAACATAGGTTTTATGCCCGGAATTTTTGCTAAAAGTGAATTTAAATAAATAGCATTAGTATCACGGAGTTTTACTTGCTTATCCAGTCGGGCTAATCCCCCTAACAAAATAGCAGCTTGCCATTCTGTCAGACGGTAATTTCCAGATTGTATGGTTTTATCCATACCTACCGACTTATTCAATCCGAACACAGGAGGAGTCGCAGGATAAGGTCTACCACAATTCCGCAGGCTATAAATCTTATAAAACAATTCTTTGGTTTTGCACATATTAAAGCCGCCTTCACCACAGGACAGAACTTTCGATTCCTGAAAACTCCATGAACTTACTTCACCAAAAGAACCTACACCTTTTCCTTTCCAGAACGAACCGTGTTGATGTGCACAATCTTCAATTAATAACAAGTTATTTTTTTTGCAAATTTTTTGGAGTCGGTCTAAATCAGTCATAGAGCCGTAGAGATGAACGACAATAACGGCTCGTGTTTTAGGTGTAATATTTGCTTCAAGTGCATCTAAATCGAGACACCATGAGTCTGGTTCAATATCTGTTAATATAGGAACAGCATTTACATCAATACATGCGGCAGCAGTTGCTTGCCAAGTCATACCTGGGACAATCACCTCATCATACGCACCGATGTCCAAAGCCTCTAATGCCAACTGAATGCCAACTGTTCCATTGGCACAGCACAGACCATAATTAGCACCTTGATACTTTGTAAATGCTTCTGCAAATTTCCATTCATATTCACCATCAAAAGACCACCGATTAGACAGTGTAATTTTTTTAACCAGTTCAGCATCTTTTTTCTCGCTAATAGGCCATGTAGCAAGTTTCTGATTTTTTGAACGGACTGGCTTCCCACCAAAAATTGCGAGTTTAGACATGATTTTGCTCCTTTTATTTAATTACTTGATTAACTTTCTTCAATGATACAAAGAATACCATTTTTATAATAAAATTTCAATATTTCAATTATTACTATCTGTAAAAATTTTGAGAAAAGTCTTTTGATATAAAAATAAACAATAAAATATCCCTTTTTTGTATGGACAAATACCTCTATGTATGTTATATCTTTTTGAATGAACTATATATTAATAGAAATTTTGCAGAGGTTGTCTAAAAAAATCTATCTAAGGCAATTTTGCTAAGTTAATAACATAAAAAAGACAATCAAAGCAATTGTATATTAATACAAATAAACGCAGATTTTTAGTGAATATTTTAAAAAGATTCTTAACTACTCCATCAGTTTTATGTTATTCTATTTTTTTTGAATATTAATTAATTTTCAAACATTTTTTTGCATTTTTCATGTTCACAAGTAACAAACTTGAAACCAAACCAATTAGCATCACATCAGCAATTGATGGATTTCCAGAGTCACTATTACTCTCACCGCAGGAGAAGATAAAATGGCGTTTCTTGCCTTTGCTTATGACAAGATTGACTGCTGTGCCGGGGTCTACCTGTGTTTCTGCCGTTGGTTGTTGTTTGATGACTTTACCTTTGTCTGATTTGTTATCACTATAGTCTTCTGTTACTGTGCCAACTTTCAGACCAGCAGAAGTTATTGCATTACTTGCTTCTTCCTTTGTCATTCCAATTACATCTGGAACTGCAACTTGCCCAGCAGATTTAGGACCTTTGCTAATAACAAGATTGACTGCTGTGTCAGGGTCTACCAGTGTTCCTACCGTCGGATTCTGGCTAATGACACTACCTTTAGGTATTATATCGTTGTAATCTTCTATCACTTCGCCAACTTTCAGACCAGCAGCAGTTATCGTATTCTTTGCTTCTTCCTCTGTCATTCCAACTACATTCGGAACATTAATTTTATTGGTGACTTGTCCTTCAGTAGTTCCTTCTAATGCGCCTTCAGTAGTTCCTTCGCCCTCAATAGTTCCTTCTAATGTGCCTTCAGTAGTTCCTTCACCTTCGGTTATGCCTTCAGGAGAGCCTTCTAATGTGCCTTCAGTAGTTCCTTCTAATGAGCCTTCAGCAGTTCCTTCACCTTCGGTTATGCCTTCAGGAGAGCCTTCTAATGCGCCTTCAGTAGTTCCTTCGCCTTCGGAGGTTTCGGTTGGCAATATCTTCGGGACTTTCGGGTCATCGAACATAGGAACATAAGCATATATATCGTTTATTTGCACTTGGGCTAACTCTAATTCTGCATTTCCACCTTCTCCTATCATTGTAAATTGAATCTTCAATAGTTCAACTCCTTCTCCTTTTAATCCTATATTCTCTTTGCCAGCAGCACTTACTCTTAAACTACCGATTGTGTTTACCTCATCATCATTCCAACCCAACTGCAAATCAGTAGCAGCAGAGCCTAATTCTACACTGTCTACCTGTGCTAACTCTTTGTCAAAGTTCAATACCATGTTGAAACCTGACACATTGGAGACATTGTCTGCTAAGACAGATATGGTCTTTTGAGTGCCTGCTTGTCCTATTAAATTGTTACTCAACCATATATTTACTCCTGCATCTGCTTTCTCTACATTTGCTAAAATTGTTTCAGCAGACATTGAACCTGCATCTGCAAGCCACATTAAGTCCTGAACATACTCGTCATAACTCTTGCTGTAACCTTTTATCTCCATCTTTGGTGGAGTGATGTTCATACCTTCTAACCATCGCTGGATTAGAGTTGAATCTGCATTGTCCACCATACCATCTAAATTAATATCTCCAGATTTCATTATACAATCGTTGCCCGAGACATCTCCTACCCAATAGTCTAATATATATTGGATGTCCGCAGAATCTACAACCTCATCATTATTTGCGTCTCCATGAATGCAACCACCTGTTGCGCATAATTGCCCATCCTCTAAATCTACCTCTAATGGCTTTGCAACATCTGCTATTACATCATATAGACGCACACCGTTGCCTGCCTCGTCATCAGGAATGAGATGGAGTAGTCCACATTGTGTTTCTAAAACATCTATATTTGGCTTTGCTATGATGTTAAATAATGTCCCTGAACCATAAAGGCTCTCAATATCTGCTCCTGACGCTGTTATGTGAACATTAATCTTATCTTCTTGAAGTGTTGCGTTTGAAGCCATCATCATACCCGCGGTGATTCCAGAAGGCTCAACATCTATTGTGCTGGGGGATAACAAATCTCCAGGAAGTTCAGAATCTATCTGGATTGAGGTTGCTGAAACATTATACACTGACTTAGAGCTCACAGGAATTCGGACTTGTATTTCCTGTGTATTTGCTCGTTGCAATATAAACAGACCAATATCTTTATAGTTCACCTGCTCAGGGAAGAATATAGTCAAATATTGGCTTTTGACTCGCTCTGATGGTGGTGATAACTCTGTGGACCTATCTACATCGCTGACGGCTTGAATTGCATACTCATAGTAGGTAGATAGTTCAACCGTTTCGTCTATATACTCTAACGCGTCAATGTAGCCAACATACGCTTCTAACTTAGATGTATTCAGTTTATTCCAATCAACCAATATACTTCCGTCTTCTGCAACTGCCCTACGATATACATTATATCCCGCTATATTATATTCTGTATTAGGTTCCCATGCGATACGGACACTACGCGGTCCACCATATACACGTGGTGGATAAACTGGTGTCTGAATATTACCCGGCTCTAATTCTACTGTCAAATCTGCACCTGATTCTACAGACTGAACTGTTTTGGGTTGATATTTCCGTTTTGTAAAATCTAAACGGTATGGAGGCTGTAATGCTCCTAAATCTGGAAACTCAAACCGTCCATAGGCATCTGTTAGAACAAGTGTAGTCCCTTGTATATCTGCAATGCTTATTTCGACTGAAACGCCTGCAACAGGTTTTCTACTAATGCTATTAATTACCTGACCTTTAACTGTCCGAACACCTTCCGTCTCATATACTAAAACTTCACGAATTGCTTGAGAAGATAAATTCGATGAACTATCTGTCGCCTGATAAACTACACGATAAGTCCCAGCCTGCGTTGTGTCTACATTGCTGGATAATATCTGGACTTCTGCATTATCATCACATATATCTTCCGCAGTCGCTACCGGTACAGGTTCTACATACGAATCCCCAACTTGCAAAACCACTGGATTATCACCCAGTAAGGTTATTACTGGCGGGGTTGTGTCTATTACATGGACTATCTTCTGAGCAGTTGTTGTATGATTTGAACTGTCTGTTACCGAATAATCTACAGTATAATCACCCACCACTGCTATATTTACATTATTTGTTACTATAATTTGAGCAGTTAAATCGCCATCAGAAATATCTGTAGCCGTTGCCCCAGCATCGTTATATGCACTACCACATTCCGTAGATACTTCAGGGTCACCTAGTAAGGTAATTTCAGGTGGGGTATCCGGAATATAATTAATTAGTTCACTCACTGCCACATCACTCTGCAATTCACCTCCACTTAAACGATACTTCGCGAATCCGGAAATTTGCTGTGGTCCACTGGAATCTGCCGCTGCTATAATTCTATATGTAAACGATGAACCATTCCCAGTTAGGGTAGGAACATAAATGTATGCAAAACTTAAAGTTCCTGTTGCACCATAATTCGGAACTATTGGCGGTGTCGGATTCTCAGTAGCCAAAGGTCCTTCATAAGTCCAACCAGTAGGTATTGTCTCCTCATATCCTAATGCTGACACCATCCCTTCACAGGGGTGGTCAGGGTTTATTCTAAAATTAATTGTTACTTCCACTACCTCGCCCGGCACATAGTAATTATGAGTAAAACTACGACTTACCAGAATGCAAGGCACAACACCTTTTAATAATGTTTCTACTTTTGGAGAGAAAATGGAGTCACCACAAGTGCGATATACTACAGCACTAGACTTTCTTTCTGTTCCTACCACTATATCTCCACCAATTACCGCAGAACCAGTAAAATCGTTTGGCACTTGAACGGTATATGTAAATTCCACAGGAAATACAGGAACACTTACATACGCAAATTCAAGTAAATTAGTTTGTCCTTCAGAAGGGAATTCAGGGGGAGGAGTCCCTGTATCAGCAAGACCTACATAAGTCCAGCCAGCAGGCAAAGTGTCCTGAAAACCTACTGCTGTTATGTCCTGGGGTCCCTCTTTATCTATGTGAATTGTTACATCAATGTTCTGACCCGGAATATAGTAATTTCTATTTGCACCTGATATGCCTGGACCGGACAGTTCGCGAGAAAAGGTAAGGTTTGTTGGCTCTAACTGAATCACATTTGTAGCAGGTGCACTTTGCAATTCAGGTCCAGCCAGTCTATATAGCACCTTCCCTACTAACTGTCCTGGCTCACAAATTGCCGGCGGACATGCAATCCGATAGATAAAGGTAGTGGGGAAAGAAGGAGTCGTATAATATGCAAAGCCCAGTGTTCCCGTTTGCCCCAAATTTGGAACTACAGGCAGTGTCGGATTTTCACTTGCTAATGGGCCCAAATATGAAAAGCCAACTGGAATAGTCTCTTGATATCCAAGAGCCGAGATTGTTCCTTCAGTTCCATCATAACTTATAGTAACTTGAACAGATAACTCTGATGTGCCATTTACAAAATAGCCATTTTCGTCCAGTCCTATTATCTGTTTTGTTACTGTCACCAATCCCTGGGCACTCATGGATACCATAAGTAAACCTATCAAAATCACACAAACCGATAACATTACTTGTGTGTTTTTAATACCTACAAACAATCTTCCTGCTTTCATAGTCTTAATTCCACTGTCTTTTATATTTTTATACATATTACCTTTATCTCCTTTGTAAAATCAAAATTTAATTTTACACCTTAATTGCTCCAAAATAATCAAACAGTTAACTTTGTAAGTTATGTCATGACAAAAATATAACTTTGTTGATTATTTATATAAGACACTTTGGTTGGTTTCTTTAATTTTTTAAACTTTGAAGCAATAACTCAAATAAATCTTCTTTTCATTATATCTAAATTCTAATTCTTTTTAAGTAGGAGATAAACTTTTTCTTAGATACTACATAACAACTTCATTAATAGCCTCTTAGCATAACTCCAAAAGCCTTATATGCCATTTATATATGCCTTGCAATTCGCAAACCACTGCTCTTTGTTTTTCCGCTGATGCTTAAATCCATAATTACTAAGTTGCCTTTACAAAAAGGACATTTCTTAAATGTTGAAAGTATCCCTTTTCCTATTAAAAACAATATTGTACCCATTTCATCTGTCACATACTTTAAAATTTCTATAAGTTCTATTTTCTTTCTTTTCTCTTATCTTTATCTCATTATATTATTCCCAAAGTGGTTTATAATAAACAATCATCAATCTTATAAAATCTTTTGGGAAATAGGGGGAAAATATAGAATTATTAAAAGTAGAATTAGGTTTAGAATAGAATTAAAATAAGTTTTTTTGTTATGTAAAATCTACTACTCTTGCTCTCTTTTTGTCTCTTTGTATCTCGATGTATTTCCGAATTTCATTGTGCAATTCTTCTGAACTCGGAATTGCACGCAATACAAGATTGGGGGTTGATACATCCGAAGTGGTAAGCACTAAATTTCCCAATGAAAATAGTCGTAAGAAAAATGGTTGCTCAAAAGTCATATCATTGATTCTATATAACTCTAAATTATCTGTTTTGGTTGAAAAAATGCCCGTGGTAATCTTTATTCTTTCTGTTGTAATTACATATTTTGTGCACTTAATCGTGAGCCACTTCCAGATAGCAATGAAAATGGGTATAATCAGAAAACAGGTTAAGGCACAAATCAGAAAAATCCCAAGATTTAATACCTGTGATGGACTACCTGACCAGATAACTTTTTCTTCATCCATTGTTTAATTCCTTTGAAATATCTCAGCAGTTAATCTTATCTAATTTAAGAATTAATTTTCATCTTGTATATCGTCTAATATTTCATCTAATTGTTCCATTGAAACAATTTTGTATTGATAGCCTTGTTCTGTGAGGAATAGTTGCCGTTTTAGTGCATAATCCTGGTCTAATGTATCGCGAGTAACAAGGGTATAGAAATGTGCTTGTTTGCCTGATTGCTTGGGTCGCAAGATTCTACCCAATCGTTGGGCTTCTTCCTGACGCGAACCGAATGTGCCAGAAACCTGAATTGCTACATTGGCGTCAGGCAAGTCAATAGCAAAATTGGCTACTTTGGATACAATCAGCAATTTAATCTCACCCATTCTAAATTTTTGATACAGTTCTTCTCGTTTTCGTGTCGGAGTTTGTCCTGTTATTATTGGTGCACCAAAGTTCTTCTGGATAATTTTTAATTGGTCGAGATACTGACCAATGATAAGCACATTGTCTTCTTTATGTTGTTCTAATAACTGTTTGCAAACACTAATTTTAATAGTGTTTTTTGAGGCAATCTGGAATTTACCTGACCTGGAAGCAACAACATATTTATAGCGGTCTTCTGCCATCATTGGGACACGCACTTCTGTGCAGACTGCCTCAGCAATCCAGCCTTGTTTTTCCAAAACTTTCCATGGCACATCACACTTCTTTGGTCCTATCAGACTGAATACTTCATCCTCTTTCCCATCTTCGCGGACCAGTGTTGCTGTCAGTCCCAATCTTCTTCTTGTCTGAAGGTCAGCCGTGGCACGGAATACAGGCGCAGGCAATAAATGCACCTCATCATAGATAATCAAGCCCCATGCACCTTCCTCAAACAGACGGAAATGTATAAACGGTCCATCTTTCGTCTTGCGGTGGGTAAGTATCTGGTAAGTTGCTAATGTTACAGGTTTGATTTCTTTTAGTTCACCACTATATTCACCAATTTGTTCCTCAGTGAGGGTAGTTTTTTCTAATAGTTCACTTTTCCATTGCCGTAAAGCCACAGTATTTGTAGTCAAAACAAGGGTATGCGTTTGCAGTTTGTGCATAATACCTATCCCTACTATCGTTTTTCCTGCACCGCAGGGCAGCACGATAACACCACTGCCCCCACGATTTGTTCCCCCTGCATAAAAAGCAGAGATAGCATCTTTCTGGTAATCCCGTATAACAAATGGCTTACCTGAAGCCAGAATTTTACACAAGTCGAACTGTAATGGTGCACCTTCCACATAACCCGCAAGGTCTTCCACCGGGAAACCCAACTTCACCAGAGCACATTTCAAGTGCCCACGAAATTCTGACTTCACTAAAACCCGTCGTGAATCTAACCTCGTTAAGTCAAAACTCTGCAGTCCCTTGTTATAAAGAAGTTCAGAGAGAAGCAATGAATCATCAGATTCGAGTATTAATTCTTGCTGAGGGCTCTTATACAACTTCAGCCTGCCATATCTCCGCATCGTCTCATTAATCTCATAGATTAAATTCGACGGGACTTCATATCGGCTATATTTTTGAAGCAGGTCAATTACTTGTGTAGCATGATAACCTGCGGAGGCAGCATTCCATAAGGATATAGAAGTAATCCGATAAGTATGAAAATGTTCCGGCGATTTTACAAGTTCCGCAAACGCAGATAAGGCATCGCGTGCCTCTTCATACAGCGGATTTTCAACTTCCAATAAAATTGTCCGGTCTGACTGAACTATTAACGGTTTTTCTGCTTTTTTCTTCATGGCAACATATATAAAATTAAAAATACTCTTGGTTCATCCGTAATTTTTGAGTAAGTAGCATAAACCATTTAAATCAAAATATACAATTGGCTATTTAGATTGCACACATTCATAATTTTTATGCCTATGGTTTAATGCTATGAAATTTCCCATTTAGAGTAATTTAAAAGTTATCCATTTTTCGTAAAGATTTAGTATTTTCTTTTTATTGCCTTGATATTTTGCTTAACTTGTTAAAAAAATGATAAGGTAGAGTTGTTAAATGTTGTATTTTCATTTACATATTTTTATACATAGGAATATCAAACAAGTAAAATTTAAACATAAGGAGGTAAGTATGAATAGGTTTGTTATGGTATTGATATGTTTTTCCCTTGTATCAATTACAGGCTTTGCTCAGGTAGTATTTGAAGAGCACTTTGAAACAGGCACAAATGCCCCTGATGGCTGGAATACCAAGGTCTGGGGTGGGAATGGCGAGTTCAAATTTCCTGTGCAAGGCAAAAGTAGTCAGGGTGTCCAGATTAATTCTACCGATGGTGGCGATTTGTCCTGGTTCAAAGAGATAGAAGTAACTCCCTTTGCTCAATATAAACTGTCAGGCTGGGTAAAAACTAACGATGTCCAGATTGATAATGGTGCCGGTGCATTGTTGAATATCCACGGGATTGATGGGGCACGCACTGAAGCATTGGTCGGCACGAATGACTGGAAATATCTGGAAACTACTTTCAATGTAGGTGAACGAACACAAATCATGATAAATTGTCTATTAGGCGGTTGGGGACTGGCAAAGGGTGAAGCAATCTACGATGATATTACACTGGAAAAAATATCGGAAATGGCAATAAGCGATACACAAATTACCATTGACCCAACAAATAAGGGCACTCCGATAAATCCATTTATCTATGGGCAGTTCATTGAACATTTAGGTAAATGTATCTATGGCGGTATCTGGGCAGAAATGCTCGAAGACCGCAAGTTCTTCTATTTAATTAACACACCAGATTCTCCGTGGAAGGTATACCCTTCATCACTGCCAGTGTTTATTGACCAGATAAAACCATACACGGGTTGGTATTCTCCATATATTTTAGCCAATGAGAAAGAACAGCGGGGATTGGTTCAGGACGGTTTGACAATCATAGCAGGCAAGGAATATATAGGCAGGGTCATCTTGAAGGCGACCCATCCTGACCTTGCAGTAACCCTATCCCTGCGTTCTGGTGATACTCCACTAATAGATGATGTAAAGATTACAGGGATAACGACAGAATACCAAAAATTTCAGTTCAGGTTCACGGCAAAACATGCTGCAGATTCGGCACAGTTCTATATCCTAACACAAGGGATAGGCAACCTATTTATAGGTGCAGTATCACTTATGCCAGGGGATAATATAAAGGGAATGCGAGCAGATACGCTTGCACTGATAAAAGAGTTGAACTCTCCTATTTATCGCTGGCCCGGAGGAAATTTTGTAAGCGGTTATAATTGGAAGGATGGCATTGGCGACCCAGATAAGCGTCCCACACGAAAGAACCCTGCCTGGGGTGGTATTGACACAAACGATTTTGGTATGGACGAGTTTATGCAATTCTGCCGAGAGATAAACGCAGAGCCATATATGGTAGTCAACAGTGGTTTGGGTGATGTTCAACTCGCTACAGAAATGCTGGAATATGCAAATGGTTCAACTGAAACTCCTATGGGCAAGTGGCGTGCAAATAATGGACATCCAGAACCATATAAAGTAGTTTACTGGAGTATTGGAAATGAGATGTATGGTCAGTGGCAATTGGGCTACCTTCCATTGAAAGATTACATAAACAAGCATAACGAATTTGCCGAAGCCATGCGTAAAGTTGACCCTAATATCAAGATTGTGGCTGTTGGTGATAGTTCAAGCCCATGGAGCAAGGGCATGCTCGAAAACTGTGCACAAAACATGGATTTACTAAGCGAGCATTTTTATTGCAGTGAGAAGAAAGATGTTCTGGAACATGTCCGTCAAATAGCAGAACAAATTAAAAGGAAAGTGAAGGAACATAAAAAATATTACGAGACCTTACCTTCTTTGAAAGACAAATTTATCCCTATTGCACTGGACGAATGGAACTATTGGTATGGTGAACCTGTATATGGGGAAATCGGTTGTGCCTATCGTTTGAAGGATGCGTTAGGCGTTGCCATCGGCTTACATGAATTCTTCCGCAATAGCGATGTTATTACAATGGCAAACTACGCCCAAACTGTAAATGTAATAGGTGCAATTAAAACCACAAAGACAACCGCATTCTTTGATACCACTGGATTGACATTAAAACTGTATCGTCAATGTTTTGGCACAGTGCCTGTTTCAGTTGAATTAAAACCCGTTGCAGACGCGTCCAGTCAAACATCTCAACAGCCTGCTACTGCTGCACCCATTGATGTTTTCTGTTCATGGAAAGATGAAGCCTCTGGGATACTGGTCTTATCCATTGTGAATCCATTAAGTCGTGACCTTGCTGTGCATGTAGATATGATTGACCAAAAGGCAATAACCCCTGAACATGCGTGGATAATTACAGGCAAAGAGCCTATGTCTATCATTCAGCCTGGCAAAGAACCCGATGTGTGGTTAGCAGAGGCACAGATAAATTTATCTGAATTCCCCAGATTAGTTATTCCACCAATTAGTGTATTTATGATAGAACTTAAAGTAAATCAGTAAAACTAAACTATAGGAGATTTGATTATGTTTATGACTACTTTCATCATTGTGTCATCTATCACTACTGCTTATGAGCCGACCTGGGAATCGTTGGACCAGCGTCCTAATCCGCAGTGGTTTGAAGACGCCAAATTTGGTATTTTTATCCATTGGGGCGTGTATTCTGTTCCCTCATGGGCTCCGAGAGATACATATTCAGAATGGTATTGGAATCATTTACAGGATAAAAATAAGGCAACATGGAAATTCCATGTGGAGAAATATGGTGAAAATTTCAAGTATCAAGACTTTGCACCAATGTTCAAGGCAGAATTGTTTGATCCCGACCAATGGGCAGATACATTCAAGCGTTCTGGTGCTAAATATATCGTGCTGACCTCGAAACATCACGACGGCTTTTGCATGTGGCAAAGCATGCAAAGTTGGAACTGGAATGCAGTGGACATAGGACCGCACCGAGACCTGGCAGGAGATTTAATCAATGCTGTAAAGAAAGTAGGATTAAGGGCAGGCTTTTACTACTCCATGTATGAATGGTATAACCCGCTGTATAAAGAAGATGTTAATAAATATGTAGAGCAACACATGCTACCGCAGATGAAAGATTTAGTCATCCGCTTTCAACCTGATGTTTTCTGGCCTGATGGTGAATGGGACCATCCAAGTTCCGTCTGGCGTAGCACAGAATTTATTGCATGGCTGTTCAACGAATCCCCTGCACCCAAAGATATTGTCATTAATGACCGCTGGGGAAAGGAATGCCGAAATGTGCATGGCGGTTTTGCAACACCAGAATATGGACACATTCCAGAAGGTCCATTAATAGAA
>Ga0116193_1000071_pt1 | contig 97319 bp, 76 predicted proteins | sample AD_UKC115_MetaG_FD_89892 | JGI IMG/M metagenome (GOLD analysis project Ga0116193, IMG submission 89892) | Active sludge microbial communities of municipal wastewater-treating anaerobic digesters from Hong Kong - AD_UKC115_MetaG | ecosystem: Engineered > Bioreactor > Anaerobic > Digestate...
GGGGTCAATTTCATAATGAATAAGGGAACGACACTTCTTCGCCGGACACTTTTTGTCTCTTACATGTGCCAGATATTCATCTTTGCAATAATTTAATGTGCTTATGACAGGGTTTGGAGCGGCTCGACCCAAACCGCATAATGACGATTTTCTAACCAATTTTGCTAAACGAAGCAATTTATCTAAATCTTCTTCCGTTCCTTTGCCTTCTGTAATCCTTTTCAAAATTTCTAATATTCTCTTTGTCCCTTCTCGACAGGGTGTGCACTTTCCACATGACTCATCATGGCAAAATTCGAGATAGAACTTTGCAACATCTACCATGCAGTCATCTTCATCCAGAACTATCATTCCACCACTACCCATGATAGAACCCAATTTGGAAAGTGTATCAAAATCTACTGATGTGTCAAAATACCTTTCTGGAATACAGCCACCAGCAGGACCACCTGTCTGAATGGCTTTGGCTTTCTTACCACCTGTTGGACCTCCACCAATTTCATATACAATCTTCCTCAGCGTTGTGCCCATGGGGACTTCAACAAGTCCAGTCCTTTGAATCTTACCTGCAAGTGCAAAAACCTTCGTTCCACCACTTCTATTAGTTCCTATCTGACTAAACCACTCAGGTTCATAAACAATTATTGGTGGAATATTTGCAAAGGTTTCTACATTATTAATAACAGTAGGTTTTCCCCAGAGTCCACTTTCAGTCGGATACGGTGGTCTTATACGGGGTTGCCCACGCTCACCTTCAATAGAATGTATTAAAGCAGTTTCTTCTCCACATACAAAAGCACCTGCTCCTAACCGTATTTCAAGGTCAAAACTAAAATCACTGCCCAATATGTTTTGCCCCAAAAGATTATGTTTCCTACATTCTTCAATCGCATAATTAATCCGCTCCACGGCTAATGGATATTCAGCACGAATATAAAAGAACCCTTTCTGTGCACCAATTGCAAAACCACCAATTATCATACCTTCTATAACATTGAACGGGTCTGACTCAAGCATGCTACGGTCCATAAACGCACCGGGGTCCCCTTCGTCTGCATTACAGATAATATATCGTGTCTTCTCCTTCGCCTTCCTTGCACTCGCCCATTTTACACCCGTAGGGAAACCTCCACCCCCTCTACCCCGCAATTTCGATTCCGTTACTTGTTTCACTACCCATTCGGGGTCATTCTTTTCTAAAACCTCTTTCAATGCGAGGAAACCTTTATAATGGACATAATCATATATATTTTCCGGATTCACAACCCCTGCATTTCGCAGTGCAATTCTCGTCTGTTTGTTAAAAAACGCAACATCACCATATAGATTATAAAACCGCTGGCTAAGTGGCCGCTCCTTTGAAACTAAACGCTGAACCACTTTGTCATTCTTAAAATGTGATTGTATAATTTCATCAATATCCTGAGCAGTTTTTATTCTATAAATTATATTATTAGGTCTCACCAATATTTTTGCAATATCCTCATTTTTCTCGGCATTTGTGCAAAAACCTAAGCAGCCAATCTGTGTGAGCCACACCTCTTCAGGTTTCAATCCTGAATCCGCAAGTTTCATCTCAAATTGGATTCTAATACCCCCTTCTAACGCACCACCACAGCCCGAACCATCACACATCAAAACATGATACTTACATGTATCAGGCATACTATCTAAAAGACTTTCATGAACTACCTTGCCACCAATCACATGTTCCATGAATATCTTATGAACCGTGTCACGATTAACCATTTGATACTTGATAGGAAACTTTCCAGGAATAAAAACACCCACTATTGGTTCACAACTACAACGACCCGTGCAGCCAGTTTTTTGTAAAATTATATCCTGCCTCCCCGATGATGCTATATGCTTTTGAAACTCTTCATACACAATTTGCGAACCTGCTGCATGTTCACATGTAGCTGAGCCAACCCGTATTTGAATTTTTTCACCATAGCCTAATGACTTTCGGTATTCCTCGGCTTTATTAAAAAGTGCCTCATAGTTTTCAACAATTTTTGACATATAACATCTTTCTTATTATAAATAGTTTTTATGGTTTATTCATCAAACTTTATTTAATATATGATAACACATTTTACATGTTATTCTCAAGTTAAGTTCCTAATACATAAAGGATAATATAATTTGTGAATTAAATAACGATTTACTATTTCTGAACACGAACTACTTCCGGGTCAGTAAATATATCCAATTCATCACGACTGGTACTAGAAAATTCAGAAACAATTGCACCCTCGTCACCTGCCTGAAACCAGTGCAATGTATTGGGCGGTATTGTATATTGTTCACCTGGATTCAATTCAATTTCATTCCAGACTGTAAAATAAGGTCTCTTATCATCAGGTATAATTGCTTTGGGGTTCTTTACGGGTTCACCTTCCGTATATAAAAATACCTTTCCCCAACGGCAACGGAATGTTTCCATTTTGCCCGGTTGGTCTCCTACTGGTGGATGTTTATGTTCCGAACATATCATTCTGGGGAACATGATTAACTCCTTTGCACAATACCTATCTGTATTAACATACACCAAAATAGCCAGACCCAACTCTTCAAACCTACCAAAACCGAGGTCTACTATTTCAATACTTTCCTTCTCCGAAGGTGTAATTACAATACCACATTTTGCAAGCATCTCTGCTGCTTTTCCTCTGTAAAACTCAATATCACTTTTTTTTAACATATAACCGACTCCTTTATTTAAAAACCAAAATTTCTATGGAAACACCCATATTATACCACATCTTATTAAACACCCAAATTACGAAAAAAACATAATGGACAACTTTTTCTTTGTCATACCACACCTTACTTGTCCAATATTACCTATACGACTTTATGTTTTATTTTATCTACATATTGCTATTAGCATTGTGTAAAGGTTATTTTTGTTTGAAAGAATTAATGTTTAGTCCGAGTTTTTTTATTTTTGCTCTTAATGTATTTGCATTTATTTGCAATAGTTCAGCACAGCCTCCTTTACCATCTATTTTCCCATTAGTTATTTTCAGGATATATTCAAGATAGTTTTTATTAAATTCGTCCAGAGGCAGTATCTCAAACTTTTGTGAATCCTTTTGATTTGTTTCTGCTTTTTTTATTGTATATTGGCCTAAGGCGTGTTCTATATCTAATTTTTTTCCGTTTCCAAGAATTGCAGCACGGTCAATCACAGATGCAAGTTCACGGACATTTCCGGGCCAGGTATATTGGCATAACAATTCTATATCTAACTCAGTAGGATATACCACGGGTAGACTAAACCTCTGTGCAGATTTTTCTGCAAAATATTTTGCCATTTCAGGTATATCTTCTTTTCTTTCTCGTAGCGGTGGCAATACTATTGGGAAAGTAGAGATTCTATAAAATAGGTCTTCACGGAATTTTTTTTCGATAACCAATCGGGCTAAATCTGCATTTGTGGCTGCCACTAATCGGACATCTACATGAATGGGTTCTTTGCCTCCTACTCTTTCAAACCAACCATCCTGTAAGATACGCAATAAACGAACCTGTGCGTTCAATGGTAATTCGCCTATCTCGTCAAGAAATAATGTTCCTCCATCTGCTCTTTCAAACCAGCCAGAATGTTTTTCAACCGCACCTGTAAATGACCCTTTTTCGTGTCCAAAAAGTTGTGAATCTATTAGTTCAGGTGGAATAGCACCACAGTTCACACGAATAATTGGTCCTTGTGAACGGTTTGAATTTTTATGGATTGCACGTGCTATGAGTTCTTTGCCTGTCCCTGTTTCGCCTAAAATTAGAACAGGCAAATCAGAATTTGCCACTAATTTTACTCGTTCCAGAACAAATTTTAATCCTGTTTTCTCACCAATAATATGGTCATCATAAGATTCTCTACCTAATTTTCTTAAAAGTGTCATTTTTTCTGCTTCTTCGGCTTTTCTTAATGTTTCTAATTCAATAATTCTTTTATGATTTGCCAATGCGACCGAAAAAGGTTCTATTAATTTTGATAATACAGCCTGTGTTCTTTCGTTTATAGGATAATTTTTTCTCAAAACGCATATCATCAATCCCTCAATACTATTTCTCATATACAGTGGAGCGAGAAAAGCATAAGGGAGTAGTTCTTGTTCATAAAAAAATGAGAAAATTTTTGTCAGGTTGCTTTTTCTATGTTTTGATGAACCCTGCACTATCTCACGCATTTTTATAAGTTCTTCAATATCTTGATTAAAGCTATCATATACCGTGAAATGATTATTTTTATGAGTGATTTTACTATTAGGTGTAGGTAAAAGTTCTAAAGTATTTAACTGTTTATTGAAAATAAAAATATCAATATTCTCTAATGATGGTAAAAACTTTTTAACTTCTGGCATAATATTTGATATAAAATTGTCTATCTTATTGTGACTTGCTACTTCTTTCCAGATGTTAAATAATATTTCTTTTTCCATAATTTTCTCCACCAAATATCGTAATTATTCTATCATATATCATAGAATATATATTTTACATTTTTCAGAAATATTTTTCAAATTTCTTAAATATCGTAATAACAAGCAATTACAAATTTTGACATTCTCCTATAATAAATGGCACAAAACTTGCCCTTACTATGTCATAATTGAAAGGAAGATATATGTTTACAAAGAGATTTTTTATTGTTAGTTTATGTTTTTTGATTACTGGATTTGCTTATGCTGAAACCATTAATTTGTTGAATGTCTCTTACGACCCAACCCGGGAACTGTATAAAGACATAAACAAACTTTTTGTGGAACAATGGAAGACTGAACATGGACAGGATGTTGTTATTCAAATGTCCCATGGTGGTTCGGGAAAGCAGGCAAGGTCTGTAATAGAGGGTCTGGAAGCAGATGTAGTTACTCTGGCTCTTGCTTATGATATTGATGCTCTTTACAAAATGCGAAATCTCCTATCAAAAGATTGGCAGACACGGTTACCCAACAACAGTTGTCCCTATATCTCTACAATAGTTTTCCTTGTGCGGAAAGGGAATCCTAAAAACATCAAATCATGGGAGGATTTGATTCGTCCTGATGTGCAGGTTATTACGCCTAATCCAAAGACATCAGGAGGTGCGCGTTGGTGTTATCTGGCATGCTGGGGTTATGCGTGCCACAAGAAAGGGGCAGAACATGCTCGTGAATTTGTAAAGCAGGTATATCACAATGTGCCTGTTCTTGATGCAGGTGCAAGAGGTTCCACAAACACCTTTTTGCAAGGAATAGGTGATGTGCTTCTAAGTTGGGAAAATGAGGCTTTTCTTGCAAATCAGGAGTCAAAAAATAGTTTTGAGATTATCTCTCCCGGAGAAAGTATGCTTGCCGAACCACCTGTGGCAGTGGTTGATAAGTATGTCGAAAAACATAAGACACGCGAAATTGCAGAAGCATATTTAAAATTTTTATATACAGATGATGCACAGGAGATTATTGTAAAGAATTACTATCGTTGTGCTAATGAAAAGATTTTTGAAAAATACCGTGATAAATTTGTGGATGTTAAACTATTCAAATTGTCCGATTTATATCCCGGTGGATGGGATGAAGCACATAAAATTCATTTTTCAGATGGAGGCATATTTGACCAGATTATGATGGAGCGTAAATAATAGGGCAAATAATGAACAAATCATACAATACACGATTTATTTTACCGGGTTATTGCCTTTCTCTGGGTATAACCTGGTTTTATTTAAGTTTCATTGTCTTACTCCCTCTCTCTACACTTTACATTAAGATTTGGGGGATTTCCTTTAACGATTTTGTTTCGGCAGTGTTTTCAGTTAGAGCATTAAAAGCATATCAAATATCCTTTGGGTTAGCGTTTTTGTCTGCATGTATTAATTCCTTCTTTGGGTTTATAGTTGCATGGGTGCTGGTAAGGTATCGAGTTCCTTTCCGCGGTTTTTGGGATGCTCTGGTTGATTTACCTTTTGCATTACCAACCGCAGTAGCGGGTATTTCCCTGACATGGTTATATGGACCCAAAGGCTGGATAGGTTCTTTACTTGAAAGTTATGGGTTCAAGATTGTTTTTACTCCTATTGGAATAACAATAGCCATGATATTTGTCAGTTTTCCTTTTGCCGTGAGGACTATTGAACCTGTTTTAAAGGATTTAGACCCTGAAGTTGAGGAATGTGCTCGCTGTTTGGGTGCTTCTCGCTGGCGAATATTTCAAAAGATAATATTCCCGTCTGTGCTACCATCATTGGTAACAGGTTTCACATTGAGTTTTGCTCGGGCAATGGGTGAATATGGTTCTGTCATTTTCATAGCGGGCAATCAACCTTTGAAAACAGAGATAGCACCATTATTGATTGTAATGAGATTGGAAGAGTATGACTACCAATCTGCCGCAGGTATTTCTGCCTTTTTACTTACGGTATCATTTTTAATTTTGTTGAGTTTAAATTTCCTTCAATTCTGGAATAGAAAATATGCTGAAGTCATATAGAAAGATATTTATAAAGAGGTATTTGGTTCGTCTATTCAGGCTATCAGTCATACTTACGGCTCTTTGTTTTATGTTGTTATTCCTTATTTTTCCGCTGGTTGTGGTGTTTTACAATTCTTTTAAGGAAGGTGTGTCTGTTTACGCAAACAATATAATCAGAAAAGATACTATTGATGCGGTTATTTTAACTTTGAAGATATTATTGATTGTAGTGCCATTAAACACCCTGTTCGGAATAGCCTGTGCCTGGTATGTAACACGCTATTCATTTAGAGGGAAAAGATTATTATTAACACTTTTAGACTTGCCTTTCACTGTTTCGCCTGTGGTAGCAGGAACAGTTTTTGTTTTACTCTTTTCTGTTAATGGGTTATTAGGCTCACTTATTGAAAAGTGGAATATACAAATTATCTTTGCATTCCCGGGAATGGTTCTTGCCACACTTTTTGTGACTTTTCCGTTTGTAGCGAGGGAACTTATCCCAATAATGGAGGAACAGGGGCAAGAGATGGAAGAGGCAGGTAGGATGTTGGGTGCAAATGGGCTACAAATATTGCTTAAAATAACTTTACCAAATATCCGCTGGGCATTGTTTTATGGAATAATTTTGTGTTCTGCTCGTTCAATAGGTGAATTTGGTGCAGTTTCAGTGGTTTCTGGGCATATTCGCGGTAAAACGATAACAGTGCCATTAGAGGTTGAAATTTTATATAACGAATATAATTTAACGGGTGCATTTTGCGTTGCAAGCCTGCTTTGCTTTATTGGGATTATAACTATGATTTTGCGAAAGTGGATTGAAAACAAGGACCCGTTAATCAAGTATAGAGAAGGAAGTAGATATGGAGATTAATAGATAAGATGAGCATTGAACTTATACATGTATCCAAAAAGTTTGGCTCCTTTCTGGCGGTAGACGATGTAAGTTTTTCGATACAACGAGGTGAATTACTTGCTTTACTGGGTCCGTCAGGTTCAGGCAAAACAACTATACTACGGATTATTGCAGGATTAGAAAAGGCAGATTCAGGAACAGTGATGTTAGAGGGGCGTGATGTAACAGAAGAAGACCCAAGAGACCGTGGAATCGGTTTTGTGTTTCAGCATTATGCCCTATTCCGACATTTAACTGTTTTTGAAAATGTTGCATTTGGATTGAGGGTTAAACCGCGTAGTGAGCGACCTTCCGAATCAGAAATTAAAAAAACTGTGATGGATTTACTATCATTAGTCCAATTGGATTTTCTGGCAGACCATTATCCCATGCAACTTTCTGGTGGACAGAGGCAAAGGGTAGCCTTAGCAAGGGCATTGGCTATAAGACCATCAATTTTGCTTCTTGATGAACCATTTGGTTCGCTGGATGCACGCGTTCGGAAAGAACTACGGCGCTGGTTGCGAAAATTGCATGATGAGATTCATGTAACAAGTGTATTTGTGACTCATGACCAGGAAGAGGCACTTGAAGTATCTGACCGTGTGGTTGTCATGAATCAGGGACATGTTGAGCAGATAGGCACACCTGAAGAGGTATATTTTTCACCTAAAACGCCTTTTGTTTTTCAGTTTTTGGGTGATGTGAACCTTTTCCATGCACGCGAATTAAGTTCAGGAGAAATTGTTTTTCTACCCAATGAGTCAAGAGGTATAGAAAAGCGGGTTTTTGTTAGACCAAATCAAATATCTATTGCGTTAAAAGTATCAAAAGAGAATCCCATCTCTGCAAAGGTGCTGTATGTTAATACTGCGGGTCCTATGGTTAAGGTTGAACTTATAGATGGGCAAAATAACCCTTTATTGGCTATGATAACAGTAGAAGAATATCAGCAATTACAGTTAAAAAAGGATATGACAGTTTTTATTGGTGTAAAGTCTCATCATACCTTTGAAGATGACACAGATTTTTGATTTATACCTTATTTTTTGTATAATTTAAGCAGGGGAAATATAAGACGCGCCTGTAGCTCAGGTGGATAGAGCAACGGCCTTCTAAGCCGTGGGCCGTGCGTTCGAGTCGCACCAGGCGCGCCATTTTTATTTTTGCAAACTATATGTTTCCTTCAAATTCTAAGGCAATAACTGTATCGTAGGGGTCGGGTTCTATTTCGGGGAGTTTAATAACCAGGTTGTTCTTTTTTAGAGATGTTTCGATTGTTTTGGAATTATCTTTCAATAACCATGCCTTTACAGGTGATTTATCCGTTGGCAATGTAATCTTATCATTAGGTTTGTAATCGAATATATGGACATAAAAGATAGTGTGTCCATTATCGAGTTTCTTTTGAGTGCATCTGCCCCATGGCGTTTTTTCAAATGGATTGGCTGTTGTGCCGTAGACGGATTCACTGTTTACTTTCATCCATTCACCTATTTCTTTGAGTCGTTGCACGGATTCAGGAGGGAATTCTCCATTTGCCATGGGACCCACATTGAGAAGAAAATTACCACCTTTGGAAACAATATCCACCAGAAGTTGTATTAATTCCTTTGTTGATTTGTAGTTTTTGTCTACGGCGTTATATCCCCAGTGATTGTTCATAGTCATACAGGTTTCCCAGTCAACACCGGGCAAGCCTGTGGCGGGGACTTTTTGTTCAGGTGTCTCGTAGTCTCCTACATTTTTAGGTTCAGAAGTGCCTTCCATACCTGAACGACCTGTATCAACACGATTGTTGATGATAATATCTGGCTGTAAGGAGCGGACATAATTATATAGGTCTACACCTTTTTCATGTGTCCATGTATTTTCCCATTCCCCATCAAACCATAAGATACCCAGTGGACCATAATTGTTTACCAATTCCTTCAGTTGTGCCTTCATGTATTCAATATAACGATTGAAATCTGCATCACCTTCGGGACGTTGTTCCTTTTCCCAGTCTCTACGGGGCAAATAATCAGGATGATGCCAATCCATGATAGAATAATAAAAACAGAGCCGCATCCCTTCTTCCTTGCAGGCGTCAGAAAGTTCTTTCAGTATGTCTCTTTTGAAAGGAGTAGACATAACATCCCAGTCTGTAACCTTCGAGTCGAACAAGCAGAAGCCGTCGTGATGTTTCGAAGTTATCACTATATATTTCATGCCCGCGTCTTTTGCCATTTTGACCCATTCTTTTGCATTAAAATTAACAGGGTTAAATTGAGTAAGCAACTTTTCATATTCAGGCAGAGGAATTTGTGCCTCATGACGAATCCATTCTCCATAATGGTCTTTATCGCCCCATTTACCTGCGGGAATTGCATACAAGCCCCAATGGATAAACAGTCCAAATCGTGCTTCACGCCACCATTGCATTCGTTGGTCTTTCTGTTCCTTAGATTCCTTTGTAAAATCTTGGGCTACTCCTATAACGGATAAAGCGATAAGTGTTGTCAGGATTATTAAAATAAAGGTATAATTTTTTTGATACTGTTTGAACATAACACATTCCTTTTCTTTGAGTTTTTGAATAGGTTCATTTTAAGATACTTTGTGTAAAGAATACAAGAAAATTATGCAGTGCAAATTTAATTTTTAATCTTGATTGGTTTCGGTGGTATAATTATTTAAGAGATAAAATTATGAAGGCTTATTTAAGTATTGGAAGTAATTTAGGAAATAAGTTAGACAATATTAATGAAGCCCTCAAAAAGTTAAATAAGATTTTACACACAGAAATAATCAAAACTTCTTATGTATATGAAACGGAGCCGATTGGTAATTTTAACCAACCGACTTTTTATAATATTGCAGTGGAGATTGAGACGGGCTTAAGTCCGCTTGAACTCCTGAGCGAGATAAAGAAAATTGAATTACAATTAGGAAGAACAACCCAGGAACGATGGGGTCCTCGAGTAATAGATATAGATATAATTCTATATGGAAATGTCTGTTGGAGTGATGAGCAGTTGGTTCTTCCTCATGCTGAATTTAGGAACAGAAGGTTTGTCCTACAACCTTTATCGGATTTAAACTCGCAGATTACAGACCCCATAACAGGAAAAACAATTAAAGAATTGTTGTCAAGTTCAGAAGTAAAAGGAAATGTTGTAAAGACAGAGTTAAAAGTAACTCCTTGAACCGCTCCGCTTGGAGCCCAAACGGGACCGGGACGGATTCAGTAAGATGAAGTCACGGTTCGGGAGACAATGATGAATAGAAACACAGTTTTGCATTTTTCTGCACAAAAGAGTAGGCACGAGAAAATAGTTATATTAACTGCTTACGATTATCTAATAGCCCAATTAGAAGAAGAAGTGGGTGTAGATGCAATTTTGGTTGGCGATTCGTTAGGCAATGTTGTCATGGGTAGAGATACCACGCTACAAGTTACGATGGATATCATGACTTACCATACCTCTATTGTTTCGCATACTGTTAAAAATACTCTGGTTATTGCTGACATGCCTTTTCTGTCTTATCAAGTGTCACCAGAAGAGGCATTAAGAAACGCTGGGAGATTAGTATCGGAAGGTGGAGCGCATGGAGTAAAATTGGAGGGGCCTGTTTCCAAATATGGTGAAGCGATAGGAAAGATAATAAGAACAGGTATCCCCGTAATGGGACATCTTGGATTGACACCTCAATCTATACTCGAATTAGGTGGTTATAAAGTGCAGGGGCGTTCAGAAGAATGTAGAGAACGATTAAAAAGAGAAGCAAAAGAATTAGAGGAAGTGGGCTGTTTCTCAGTTGTTCTTGAATGTATTCCTATGGACCTGGCTAAGGAAATAACAGAGAGTTTAACTATTCCTATAATTGGCATTGGTGCGGGACCATATTGTGATGGGCAGGTTTTAGTCTATGCTGATATATTAGGTTGGGGAAAAACAAGATTTGCCAAGACATATATAAATGTTCGAGAGGACATAAAGAAAGCCTTTCAAGAATTTACAAATGAAGTAAAACAAGGAAAGTATCCAGAAGAAAAACATGGTTATACTTAAAGGAGAAGACCTATGGAAATTATAAAGACTCCGGAAGAAATGCGAAACTGGTCTATAATCCAGAAAAAAGAGGGACATACAATTGGTTTTGTTCCTACAATGGGCGCACTTCATGAAGGGCATTTAAGTTTGATGCACGCTTCAGTTTGCGAAAATGATACTTCAGTTGTCAGTATTTTTGTCAATCCTACACAGTTTGCACCAGATGAGGATTATGAATCTTATCCAAGGTCTTTTGAAAAGGACAATAAAATGTGCTTCTCAACTGGAATTGATATAATTTATGCACCGACCGTAGAAACGATGTATCATGAAGATTATTCAACCTATGTTGTTGTGGAAAAGGTATCTGAAGGCTTATGTGGAAGGTCTAGACCTCATTTTTTCCGGGGAGTGGCTACCGTAGTTGCAAAATTGTTCAATGCAGTTTTGCCTGACCGTGCTTACTTTGGTCAGAAAGATGCACAGCAGTATGTAGTGATAAAGAGGATGGTTAGAGATTTGAATATGTGTATTGATGTTATTGAAATGCCTATTGTCCGTGAGTGTGACGGATTAGCCATAAGTTCTAGAAATCAATATTTAACACCTGCACAAAGAGAAAAAGCACTCTGCCTATCAAGAGGGTTGTTCAAGGTAGAAAAAATGATTAAAGAAGGTGAACGCTCCGTTGAAAAGATAAAAAGTGTATTAGCCTCAGAAATGGCTAATGTAGATATTGACTATATTGAGGTAGTAAATGCAGAAACAATAGAACCTCTGGATATTATTAAGGGTGATGTGCTTATAGCCATTGCAGCATGGGTAGGAAGAGCAAGATTGATAGATAATATAAAAGTTAAAGTATAAGAAAAGGAAGAATAAGAGTGTATATAACGCTATTAAAAAGCAAAATTCATAGGGCAACGGTAACAGATGCAAAACTAAATTACGAGGGTAGTATCACAATTGATGTTGAGTTAATGAAAAAGGCAAATATTCTTCCTTATGAAGCGGTGCATGTATTCAATATTAACACAGGTGACCGTTTTGTTACCTATGCTATTGAAGGGGAAGCGAATAGTGGTGTTATATGCTTAAATGGTGCTGCGGCTCGTTTAGGTCAACCGGGCGATTTAATTATAATTATTGCCTTTGCTCATATACCCTACGAACAAGCCAGAAATTGGAAACCAACTATAATCTGTGTTGATTCTAATAACAAGCCTATTTAATTGCCTTTAATAAAATTTGGGTTTATGCTTTTATTTAAAATAGATGGCTTTTGATTTAGTAACTTGCAGAGATGTTTTTCTTAGAGACCACTGCGAAGATAGATAGTATAATCATTGCAGTAGCGGATAGAGAAGCACCGATAATGAATGAGGTTGCTGGTCCTAATAGTTTCCAGAACAGACCGAAAACAAGGCTTGCAGGAAGCGCAGATACACCGATAAGTCCGTTATATAAGCCATACGCGAAACCGCGTGTTTCTACCGGTACTAAATCAGCAACCAGCGCTTTTTCGACACCTTCGGTAAATCCGTAATATGCCCCGTAAATTACAAGCAGTATCCAGAAGAATAAGTGTGTCTGGACAAAGCCCATGCAAAGGTAAACAAAGGTGTAAACTCCCCAGCCAGAAAGAATAACTCGGATACGTCCAAATCGGTCTGACAAACTTCCTCCAGGCAAACTGAACGATACCTTGGATATGTGAAGTAATACCCAGGCAAGAATAACACCTAACGGACCATAATGAAATTTTTCACTTCCATAGAACACAAGGAATAAGTCTGAACTGTTCCCCAGAGCAAATACGGTTACACTAGTGAGATAAAGGTAAAATGTTTTAGGGATGGAACGAATAGAAGTCGCATAATTTGGTTTATCTTTCTCAGTCTTCTTTTCCGTGTCTCCAACTTCTTTTACAAAAAATGCCAGAGCCAGAACGCCTATGATTCCTGGTATTACAGAGATAAGGAACAGCACACGCAAGGAAAATAGATTTGCCCGTTCAGGTGCCGTTTCCATGAATGGTAGGAACTGTTCATTCAACAATAGATACAGGATAACTATTGCTAATAGCGGACCGGTAACAGCCCCTACATGGTCCATCAAGCGATGGAAACTGAATGCTATCCCACGATGTTCCTGTGGTGCTGATTCGCTTAACAATGCGTCTCGTGGAGAGGTGCGTATTCCTTTACCAACACGGTCAAGGAAACGGAAGAAGACCACCTGTAATCCTGTCTGTGAAAAAGCCATAAACAAGCGACATATAGTAGATATAAAATATCCTGCAACGGTGAGTCCTTTTCTGCGAGATAATTTATCACTGATATAACCTGAAACAAGTTTCAAAAGGCTTGCAGTGCTTTCAGCAACACCTTCCATGAGCCCTATATATACTGCGGCACTGCCCGCAGGAACAAGTCCTGCAATGAACAAAGGCAAAAGTGGATAAACCATTTCTGAGGAAATATCTGTAAATAAACTCGTCAAGCCTAAATATAAGATATTTCCCTTTAATATTGTCCACCATGGTTGCCTATTTCCTGAACTATTTGGGGAAGTATTGTTTCCAGTCACTCCATTGGATAACATATTGAGCCAATCCTTCTTTTACAGCACTATAAGTTTGTCCTGGGACTTCCGTTAAATCCCAGACCCAATACAAATCACTGATATATCCCATCTTGTATGCCTGCTGTAGGAACTCAATCAACATTATCTTTGCTTGTTCCACAGACACATTTTGGAACACACCATATTCTCCTACAATCACAGGCTTTTGCACAAGACCGTATTCATGGCACTCCAAATTTACCCGAGATGTATTGTCCCACGGATAAATATGAATGTCAATAAAATCAAGCATACTGTCTTTACCACCAAGCACTGATGGTCTCGGTGGGAAACGAGCATCTTTATTATCAAATAACAATCCTGCTGTCGGTTTTCTTCCTGCTGCGTCACTTGTCCACATACCGACCGTGACCAATGCTTCCGAATCTACTGATTTTATCTCCTTTGTAAGTGCATTCGCCCAGTAAAGAATAGTTCGGTCATAGACCTCCTGGCGTTTTTCCTGCGTAGAAACTAAACCTTTACTACCGTCGGGCAAAGTTATCTCTCCTGTAAAGGTTGAAAATGGTCCTTCACAATTCATTAAAAAGACCTCATTTTGAAGTGACCATGCCAGAACCGTCGAAAGCAGAAAAGGTTCAGTATCCTTAATGTATTGGATAAAATACTTCATTGCTATTACTTTTGCTTGTATGAATGATTGCCAGAAAATTTGGCGATTTTCTCCTGTTACATGTAGGTCGTCTGTTGCTGATTGCTCATGAAGCGACACCATTGCCTTTTCAAAATAGCCCATATCCGGATAATCATTTAAGATAGGAATTACATAAATATTATGTGCAGTTGCTCTACGGAGGAAATCTATAAAATTATTCATATAATCCACATTCAGAATTTCATTTTCCTTTGTAGATAAGAACCCATGCTCATTTTGCACGCCCCATGCCCAAACACGAATTGCATTCCCACCGCATTCCTCCATTTTTTTTAATACACTCTCCATTTCGTCTGGATTATACACATTTGTATTAAATAGTGCGTGCCGACCTGAATTTCGATACTCCAGAACTACATGATTAAATCCGCGTGGAACAAATAGAGAATTGTCCGTCGCTTTCACAAATACTTTCTTACCATCCTGTTCACCAAGGCGAATACGGGGAAGGGATTTGTCGGTTTTTGAAGTAGTTGCAACAGGTTTGATAGGAATAGGTTCAAGTGAGGTCTCTGCTTTTACCTTCTCAACTTTTGATACTGTTAACTGAAAATCTTTGAAATTAGTTGTGCAGGATTGAGCATACAGGGCAGGAAGTAAATGGTTCTGATTTGCAGGTATTTCTGTTAATAATTGGTCATTAATTCTAATATCAAATTTGTCTTCTTTCCGTTGTATAGATATTTTAACTTCACTTTCATCTGAAATTTTTGTTTGCGTAGATGGTGAATATTCATTGGGGAAAACTTCAATAGCATTGTCTTTGGTAATTCCAACCTCAATAAATGGGTGAGGCACATTCAAGGAAATAGAGACCAGTGCAAGACCTGTGCGAAAAGTGTCTTTATTCTTTTTTTGAATCTGCAATTTTGCTTCCCATGATAGAGTATCTACAAACTCACCTATCGCTGGAAAGGCATAAGATATATGATTTTCCCAAGAGACCAATTGCAAAGTATCCTGATTAATCAACGGTGCATATCCAGCCGAGACTGTCCATAAAGGTATCAAATCCTTTGGGTAATAAGTAAGTCTCCCATCATCACTATACGCAGAGGAGATTAAAAACAGGATATAACCTATTAAAAATAATTGTTTGGTCTTCAGTATTTTTGCCATAATAGATTTTATTTAGAAAACCTCTCCTCGATATATTTCTCAATTAGTTTGATGAATTGTTGTGCTATTTCTTCTGCGTTTCCAGATAGAGATGTAGATTTCTCCCCATCTATAAATACGGGGCATTGAGGATGTTCTCCATTCCCCGGTAGACTAATACCAATATTGGCAAACCGTGATTCACCTGGACCATTGACAATGCAGCCCATAACCGCAATGCTAATTGTTTCCACACCGGGAAACTGTTTTCGCCATTGTGGCAAATATTTGTGAATATGTTCCTTAACCAACTCCGCTATCTCCTGAAAGGTTGTGTTGGATGTTCGACCACATCCCGGACAGGAGACAACCTGAGGTGCAAATTGACGAATTGATAACGATTGTAAAATCTCCTGAGCCGCATATACTTCTTCCTCACGATTGCTGCCTGGTTTCGGAGTCAGACTGACGCGTATCGTATCACCAATACCTTCGGAAAGGAGCACCCCCATTGCCGTTGCTGACCAGACAATCCCACGCATACCTGAACCTGCTTCTGTCAATCCTAAATGAAGAGGCTGCTGTGTCTGTTTAGAAAGTGAACGATATACACGAATCAATTGTAAGGGTGAACTGCTCTTGCAAGAGATTACTATCTGTTCTGGTTTCAGTCCTATTTCCAGAGCCATTTCTACCGATTGCAATGCTGATAACACCATGCACTCATCATAAATTTCCATACTACTTCTGGGCTGCTTTGCCTTTGCATTTTCCTCCATTTTTTTCACAACTAGTTCTGAATCCAAAGAACCTATATTGACACCGATACGAATCGGCTTATTCAAATCACACGCAACCTTACATATTTGATTGAAATGGAGACCTTTATTGTCCTTCTGTCCTACATTACCCGGATTAATACGATATTTATCCAATGTTTCTGCACACTGTGGATATTTCGACAAAAGGGTATGACCGTTATAATGAAAGTCTCCAACCAGTGGAACATCTAACCCCATATCTTCAAGTCTATTCCGTATCTCTGGGACACTTTGTGCTGACTTTGGCGTATTCACGGTGATACGCACCATCTCTGCACCTGCCTCAAACAACACTGCTACTTGCTTTGCTGTTGCTTCGGCGTTCTCCGTATTCGTATTAGTCATTGCTTGCACAACAATTGGCGACAGACCACCAATAACACAATTCCGCACACGAACCGCATAAGTTTTTTTTCTTGGAAAAAGAACAGACATAAAAATTTCTTATTTACTTTCGTTTCTATTCTTGTCTATATATTATTGATTGAATTTTATCACACTACTACACTTAAATAAATTTTAAATTAGTGTTTTTAGGTAGTATTTAAGTAGAAACCTTTTAAAAATAATTCAACGAAGGGCTTATTATAAAAATTTTGCATGGTCGGCGTGTATCCGCTGGAAAAGGGAGACACCAACTTTGCGAAGTAGTTTGTCCAATCGCACAATTGGCAAACCTAACACATTGTAATAGCAGCCATCATAACGAGAAACCAGCAGACTACCCGGACCATCTACGGTATATGCCCCTGCACGGTCAAGTGGTTGGACAACTCGAATAAATGTTTCTATCTCTTCCTCTGTCAATGGTCGAAAAGTAACATCAGTAATTTCGTTACCAGTTACCTTTTGTCCATCGGCAGTATTTGCAACGGCAATACCTGTTATAACCTGATGTGTGTTGCCTGATAAGCGATGGAGCATGTCCCTTGCCTCATTTATATCCTGTGGTTTACCCAGCACTTCGCCATCGCAGAAGACTATTGTATCTGCTGAAATAATCACGGCAGGATATGCTAAACGAGAAGATACCTCATCGCATTTTGCACAGGCATTTTCCTCGACTATAGTTGTTGGCGATGTCCCTTCGTCTATCTCTTTCGCATAACTTACTATTACTTCAAAATCCACGCCCAATGATAAAAGTAAGGCTTTTCGACGCGGTGAAGCGGAAGCCAAAATGAGTGGTAGATTACAGTCTTCCATGAAATATTACTCCGATTATTTTACTTCTGTATCGGTTCAAGATCTTTTTCTTCTATCTCTACTTCTGGTCGGTCTGAAAGTCTGGTATCTCCATTTTTCTCTGTGGATTTGCCTGTATCTTTTGGCGGGGCTGTGCTGATATATTTTGGGTCTAATTTGGCAGGTTCAGGTATCCTTTTCCCATCACCAGAGACAATTTCTTTCTGCACATCATTCTCTATAACATTTGTGCCTGAGGGCAGATAAATTTGCGTATCTTCAAGACTAATTTTCCCGTTGATTTCCATCTTTTCAAAGTCTACAATGGTCTGTGCATCATCTTTATTCACAATACGCAGACGATAAGGCAAAAAATTATCATCACGCAGGTATAGCACGATTTCTTCAAACTGAGCGTCTTCCTCGTTCTCTTTGAATGGCTTAATTGAAACCCCGTTTTTGCCGCGTTCGTCTGATAACTGAATGGGAACGACATGATACTTCTTACGCAATTCATTTAAGTCCTGTGCAAATGCAAGGAAAAATAATTCTGTATCTATTTGGTCATCCAAATCATAAATGGTTATCTGCTTAATATCTGGCTCATATTCGTAAATTTTCTTGTTTTCAATAACTGTATATTTTTGTGGGTCTTCGGTGTAAAAAACCAGTCTTCGAGGCTTTACAAAAATTAGTTTTCCAGAGGTTATATAAGTTTCATCGGGGTAAATGCTTTTTTGTATAAACTTTGCAACAAGGATATCTATCTTCTCGCGTGCTTCGGTATATTTTTTAAAAAAGTCATTTAATTCTTTGTCCTCATCTAAATTTTGGCAATAGATTGAGTTGGGTATAAATGCAAAAAGTATGGTTATAAGAGTAAGTATAAACGATTTATTCATTATTGTCCTCTTGATTCTTTTTTTTGTCTATTAACGAATCTAAATCAAACTCTGTGGATAAAGCCTGGTCCAATGTTTTTCTAATTTCGCTTAATGCTTCTGCACGGTTTTCAGGGGAAAGAGTTTTCACCTGTGTTGCTTCAAATTCAGATAGCATAGATTGGAAAGCGAGTAGTGATGTTTTTATCTCCTGATGGAATCTATCTCGCAGGTGGATTAATTGCTGTATCTCCTGTTCCAGTCGTAGAGGCATCTGCTGGGCACGGGTCTGAGCCTCAGCAATAATAGCTTCTGCCTGTCTCTGGGCACTTTCCAGAATATCCTCATTCAATTTTTGGGCAGAATTTAATGCACTGTGCAAAACAGATTCCTCACGACGGTATGTTTCAATCAATTTGGTTTGCTCATCAACTTTATCCTTCAATTCTTTTATATGTTCTATTAATAGTTCTACTGTATCTGCGACTCGATGGAGAAACTCGTCTACGGCTTCTGGCGAGTAGCCCCCAACAATACTTTTAGGAAAACGCTGTGCATAGATTTCGCTCGGTGTTAATACCGTTTCGGCTCCTAACACCTCAGATATGACTTTATCTTTTCTCATAAATGGTCCTCAATCAAGGTTATTATAAGGATTTTATCACTATATAAAGACTATTTTCTCATATTTCCTTATTTCCCAAGTTCTCTGGCTCGTTGAAATGCTGAATATATAGCCTCATTCACGATGGATTTAAGGTCTTTCGTTTCCATTGTTTGAATGGCTGCTTCGGTTGTTCCGCCTTTAGAAGTTACGCGTGCACGAAGTTCTTGTGGTAATTTTTTCTCTTTCACAAGTAATGCACCAGAGCCATAGAGAGTTTGTTGAACTAAGGACAGGGCAATTTCATCTGATAAACCTAAGGACTTTCCCGATTCAATCATTCCTTCGCACAAATAATAGAAATATGCAGGACCACTTCCGCTAATGGCTGTAATTATATCAATCTGTTCCTCTGGCACAAAGACCATTTCACCGATAGACTGGAATATTCTTTGCACCCAACTCTTATCTTGTTCTGTGCAATCCGCACTTAAACTGATTCCTGTGATTCCTTCTCCAACCAGTGCAGGTGCATTGGGCATGGTGCGAACAATACGAAGATTCGGCTTGTTCAATAGGTTTTTATAATAGTTGATAGAAATTCCCGCTGCGATAGAAATTATCAATATTTGTTGGTCTATTTTATTAGCCATAGGTTGCAATGCTGTTTGTATAATTTGCGGTTTCACAGCGATAAGTAAGGATTGAGCATCTTCTAATAATTTTTCAGCATAGTCAACAATCTGGACATTCAGATTTCCAGCGTCCTTCTTTCTATCTTCTGCTGGGTCGAACACAAAAATCTGAGACGGTTTAAATATTTCTTTTCGCAACAGACCTTTAACAATAGCCTGTCCCATGTTTCCAAAACCTAATACAGCAAGGTTCTCATGAATATTCTCGCTTTGCATGGTTCTGCTCCTTATTAAGATGAATTTATTTTCTATTTTTATTGTTATTTAAGGATAATGTCATGGGGATTTCGTCGCATGATTTGCCATTTTTTGAACACCGGGCACAATCCTTTCTAATCTTATATGGTAATTTATCCAGTGAAGTTTTTTTAAATCCAGATTTCTCAAAGAACTCTGGACAACGGGTCAGCACATAAACCATCGGTATATTCAACTCACACGCCTCATCCAGAACAGCATTTAATAATATCGTGCCTATGCCTTTTCTTTGCAAGTCGTCTCGAACAATTAAGGTTCGCACTTCTGCAAGGTCTTCGGTATCAATATGAAGAGCAACACATCCCGCAAGCCCTTTTTCATCAGCGGAGACATAAAAGTCTCGAACATTCTCATAAAGTTCTTCCAGTGTTCTTGGAAGAACCAACTCTTTTATGGCTGCGTTGTCAATGAGTGCTTTTAATTGCACAACTTCTGACAATTTTGGTTTACGAACTTTATACATAGAAATTTATATCCTACCCCTTATTTTTTTGTATAGTATAACCTGTATAAAGAACGCTATGAAAATAAAAAGACTCTTATTAAATCTCTGATAAATAAGTCCGCTAATAAAAGCGTATCGCAGTACCCCCTAAAAGACGATGTCTCCGCAAACAAACGATACCTCTATAGCACCGTCTATGGGGGCGTATCGCCATACGCCCCTACAACACACATTTATTATTTGTTAAATATATGCAATTGGATTATGGAATAAAATCTATGGTCAGGATTTCTATTTGACAATATCGTTTAGATAAATATATATTGAAATAATAAAACAAATTAAAAGGAGCGGCTATATGTTACAGAAAAGTGGTAAAAACAAAATATTATCGGGAGTGGCTATCTTCATTATTATTTTGTTATCTATAATCGTTATGGCATTTATCTATCACGAATTTATCCAGAGAAAAAAAGTAGATAATTTTTCTAAATCTATTCCAGTAGAAACAAAAGATGTTGCTGCTAATTCTCAAAAGTCAACCAGTAATGCTACTATCTCTGAAACTCAACAGACTAAATCTATTCCATTAGAAACAAAAGATGTTGCTGCTAATTCTCAAGAGTTAACCAGTAATGTTCCTGTCCCTAAAACACAATCTGTAAAAGAAAAGGTAGAACAGTCAAAACCCACAGAAGAATTAGCAAACAATTCAAATAAACCAGATGAAAGCACTGCAAGAATAGTTCAGGTTCTCAATTTAGCAACTGTATCTATTAAAAAAATAATAAACACAGAGGATAGGATTGTTTTAGACCAGGAATATAACAATATAATCAACAACCTCAAATTTGAAACAATTAAATCAGAGAGGGAACTTATTGATTTGTATAAGGAACTTATGAATGTAATAACGCAATTAAAGTTAAACAATGAAGAGAAAAGTAGATTTTTACAGGCATTTGAAAAAAATAAAAAGAAGGCTACATGGAAAGCAGCAGGAGGCATTCGGGCGTATGGCGGCGACCCGGTGAGTTTCCTTTTCAGCCTGGCACAAAGTTCTGTCAGTGCTTATTTCAATTATAATGACATGAAATCTGAAATGCAGAGTGAATTAGACGAATCGCTATGGCAAATAAAAAAGTATGATGCAGAAAACATAAATAAACTTTGGACTGAATGGCTACCTGCGTGCTGGAAAATTTCGGATAACTATAAATTTGAATCTAAAGGTTATTTTATAGTTAGAGAGCAATATATAAATGATTACTTAGAAGCGGAAGCAGCCACAGATTTAGAAAAGGCTATGCGGGGATTTGAAAGATTGGAAGAATATAGTGTTTTTTTGCATTCATATCCACCTTTCTGGCTTAGTTATGCAATGAAAGCAGAAAAAGCCGGTGATATGAAGAAGCGGGACGAATGCCTTAACAAATATTTTGAGACTTATCGTGAAATATTAGACAAGGACCCTGTATTTGGTAGAGCATGCTTGATGAAGGCTCGTTTAATATGGGAAAAGCGACCTGATATAAACAATCAAGAGGTAAAGCGTGAGTTAGAGGAACTATTGGCAAAAGCAGATAAGCACCTTGATATTACTGATGGAGAGGGCAGAATCTTTATTTCTGCTTTGTATCAACGATTGGGGTATATAGAGAAAGCGAAGAAGACTATCTATGTAAATATAGACAACAAAGTGGATACGGAATTATCCAATCAGGTTTTGGAAAACATAGAGAGAGGTAAGGATGCTGCGGAAAATTTACCTCAAGTCCTTGCTTTGTTAGTTCAAGAAGAACTACCAGAGGAAAACATATCAATTTCCATAGAGGAATTGTTAAAACTTGCACAAGATGGAAACACATTGGCAATGTTAAAGTTAGGGGAATCTTATCAGTATGGGAAAGGCATTCCCAAAGATTTAGACAAAGCAAAAGAATGGTATGAGAAAGCAGCGGAAAAAGGGAATGTTGATGCTATGGTAAATTTAGGTGCTCTTTATTATGAGCAAAGGGATAAGACTAAAACAATAGAATGGTATGAGAAAGCAGCGGAGAAAGGGAATGACTGGGCTATGTTTAGTTTAGGTGTTCTTTATTCAAAGCAAAGGGATTATGCTAAAGCAATAGAATGGTCTGAGAAAGCAGTGGAAAAAGGGAATGGCATGGCTATATTATTTTTAGGTGAACTTTATTCAGAGCAAGGGGATTATGCTAAAGCAATAGAATGGTATGAGAAACTAGCGGAAAAAGGGAGTGGCTGGGCTATGGTATGTTTAGGTGAACTTTATTATGAGCAAGGGGACAAAACTAAAGCAATAGAATGGTATGAGAAAGCAGCGGAAAAAGGGAATGATGATGCTATGGGAAAGTTAGGTGCTCTTTATTCAGAGCAAGGGGACAAAACTAAAGCAATAGAATGGTTTGAGAAAGCAGCGGAAAAAGGGAATGACTTGGCAATGTGTGTTTTAGGTGCTCTTTATTATGAGCAAAGGGATAAGACTAAAGCAATAGAATGGTTTGAGAAAGCAGCGAAGAAAGGAAATACTGATGCTATGAATAATTTAGGTTTACTTTATAAAAACCAAGGGGATTATGCGAAAGCAAAAGAATGGTATGAGAAAGCAGCGGAGAAAGGGTATGACTGGGCTATGGTAGATTTAGGTGATTTATATGCTAATGGATATGGAGTAGAAAAGGATTATGTATTGGCTTATGCCTATTATACACTTGCTATGGAAAGAGGAGATGATGAGGTGAAAGAGAAAGCGAAAAAGGGGAGGGATGGGTTAAAAGGTTGGTTTTTGGGAATAACAGAAGAGCAGATTAAGGAAGCAGAGGAGTTAGTGAGGTCATATAGAAAAGGGGAATTGTTAAGAAGGAATAAATAGTGAACTTTGTTTCTTATCATGTTAAATATAATATTAATTGTAGGATTGTTTTTATCCTTTTGGCTGTGGTTGGGTTTGCGGTTGCTAATAGTTATGCGAGGGATAATTTTGACCTTCATAAGGTAGATTTTTATAGAGTATTGGGTATAGAACGGAGTCAAGGTGGCAGGTTAGAAGATTTGTTTGCTATGCTGCACGAGATTATTGACCAGAAGGGTGGGAATAGCGACTTTATCCGTGAATTGAAGGACAAGTTTGGACTGACTTTTGGTGGAGCACAGAAGCACAGGTATATTTTTCATTGGGGATTTAATGCGGATTTGAAAGATCATGAGCCTTTAATGAAGGAATTGGATAAGGTTAGAGATAAGATTAAAAAGAAGTTGGAGGACGAAAGTAGTGAGTATTACAAAGAATATCAGGAGGTAAAGGAAAGTATGGATGTAGATAAGTATATTGATAAAAAGGTATTGGACTTTATCAATAAGGAAAGGGCAGCACAGAATCGGAGGCTGATAAATAAATGTATGGAAGTGACGGGTTTGGATAGAAGCATGTCAGCAGGTTTGATAACAATCCTATGGGATATTCATATCTTGTCGGATTATTTGGGACAAATAACAGAAGGGATGTTGGATTTTCCGTCATTGAGCATAGACTTGTGTAGACACGGTTTAGAGAGATTGTTTGAGCAGGATAACAAGGACCCTGTGTTCAGGGAGAAATTTGATAATGCATTGGAGCAGTTGGAAAATATCTATGGGGGTGACAGAAGAGAAAAAGAGCGAGCCTGTGACTATTTGAACTTTTTGTGTGGTTATAGCGATTGTAATTCACAGGCTTTGGAAGGTAACGGTGCTATTGCCAATCTGCTGAGAGAATCAAATGTAGTAAAAGGAATACTAAGCAAAAAAGGCATACCAATTAAAGTTTAGTAGTTCCCTTGCTCCATAAAAAACAGAAAACAGATATATGCCCCTACAACACACCACCATCCAATAGTAACATGAACATTTCTCTTATAATTTTAACACCAATATTATTTGACAAAAATAAGAAACAATAATATTTCGATTCCCAAATCTTTCTACAAAATAAAGAGGGAATTCAAATTCACTAACAGTCATATATAAAAGAAGAAGAAAAACCAATGTAGGGGTTTGACTAAAAAGTTTTAGGAATGTAGGGGCGTATTGCATATGCCCACATAAACGGTGCTACGGAGGTATCGTTTGCTTGCGGAGGTATCGTTTTTAAACAACCCCCCTATTGACAATACTATGGAGGTATCGTTTGTTTGCAAAGGTATCAGTTTTGGGGCGTATCGCCATACGTCCCTACATTTCCAGAATTTTTAAATGGACATTTCTATAATTATGAATAGATATAAACCAAAGGCTCCTCACCTTGCCAAGGGGAGGTGTCGCGTAAGCGACGGAGGGGTTCTTTTCAAACACCCCTATAAGGACTCCCCCTTTTGCCAAGGGGGAGAGTCTATTCATACCCACTTCTTTTAAAAAATAAATAAAAAGTTTTACTACTATTTTATGTTAAATCGTCGTAATATCTAAAACACTTTTTTCATGTCTTTCTGCATATTACTTAATTTGTAGGAAGTTAGGGATTAACTTTTTAGACATCTCCCCACATCGTAAAAGATTATGCATTGTTTATTACAAAAAACAATAATATTTATTCAACTCTTTTAACGGACAACAGTGAAATAGGTATATGTCTGTTACAATGATTAACGGCTTTTTCCAAATTTTGTAGGGTATATTGTTGATTTTGTGTCTGAAAAGTATTTACGGAGTTCGTTTAATATGTTTTGGAAATAGTTTGGCAAGGGTGCTGTAAATTCGAGGAATTGTTCTGTTCGAGGGTGTGTAAATCCCAGACTACCTGCGTGTAAGGCTTGTCCTGGCAATTTGTTTAGTGCATTGACCACAGGTGCAGGGAGATTCAATAGGTCGTAGTCAGTAAAGCCGTATATTGGGTCTCCTACTATAGGGTGGCCAATGAATCGAAGGTGAACGCGTATCTGATGTGTCCTACCTGTGTTCAACTTAAGTTCAAGTAGACTAAAACAAGAAAAACTTTCGAGCAGGTAAAAATGTGTAATTGCTTCGCGGGCATTTACCCCCGTTACTGACATTCGTTTGGGGTTGAGAAGACTACGGCCAATCCCTGCTTCAATTGTGCCTTGTGGAGATTGGGGGATACCTTTAACCAGTGCAAAATATCTACGCGAAAAGGCTCTTTCTTTGACCTGTTCGTTAAGATGTTGATAACTCCCTGGATTTTTTGCAACTACAAGAACACCTGAAGTGTTCTTGTCCAAACGATGAACAATTCCCGGTCGAATGGGATTGCCCGAAATTACAAAATCTTTGCAATGGTAGAGGAGTGCATTTACCAGAGTGTCTGAGGTATGCCCCGGTGCAGGATGAACGACCAATCCTGCGGGCTTGTTTACGACAACTACATCTTTATCTTCATATATGATGTCTAATGTGATGTTTTCATGCGTAAGTTTCGTTTCATTCTCAGTTGTAGGTAACTCAATGTCTACACAATCGCCGGGGCTGATTAAAAATGCTACTTTTCTAACTTCTTTCTGATTGACGAATACCTTTCCCCTTTTGATAAGGGACTGAATCTGCGTTCTGGAAAAGCCCTCTAATTGTTCTGATAAAAACAGGTCTAATCGTAAAGAAGCAAGTTTATCCGGGACAAAAAACTGTTGTAAATCCTTCATATTACTGCTTATTCCCCATTTTAATCTAATAATTATGTGCTTCTTCGTATATTTCTCACAGAGATTGTGATTTCTGTTTCCGTTTATACAGGTATAAGGGTATTCCTATACACAGCAGAAGTAGCAGTGTTGCTTGAAATTGTAATGGGAATAAAAGTGCCAACTTGCTTAACAATATAATAGGTGTTAGTATGCACCGAGTTAGGTATGCGAAGAAAGCATGTTTAGAAATCCAATTGGCTAAGGGTGGACTTACATTGTAATACAAATCTACAAAGGCTGTGCCCAGAGTATTTGTGAGCATATATTCATCTCGTAATGTGCGTAAGGTTTGAATTTCTTCTGCTATAGATGTGCCATAAGCGGCAGTGGCGATAAAGCAGGGACCACCATTATTGCCACTGTAGCCGCCAGCAGCAAATCCGATTGTGGTAGCCAATAACCCTATCGGAATTAAAATCCACGATTCAAGGCGCACAGGTGTCTTTTGATACATCAACGCATTTTCTAATACGATTATGGGTACAGTAGGTTGTGACTTTAAATAAATGATAATGTCTGTAATGGCGGATGTATCTACTTTTGGCGTTTTGAATGTGAGCAGTCCTTCCGATTCTCCTGCTACACTTTTAGGCCTTACAAAAATATCTATCCCCTTTTCTTCGTTCCTCAGTTCAATCTGGTCTACATAGCCTAAGCCACCCTTTGGAGATGAAATGTTGACTGTTTTATCTCCGCTTGCATTTGAAATAGTAAACCCATTTGTATTGACAATTCTTACCAGACTTGTAACATCAAAAGGAAGTAAAGACTGCATGCGTATCCCAAAACTATTAAGGGAGTAAGCCCTCATCGTAATTTTATCTGTGGCACCAGTGTTATTTTCAGTCATAACGGGGTCAATATCTGTGGATAAAATCTGGGATTGATAAGCCGTTTTTACTCCCGGGATAACCCGATTTTCAATATAGTCATAGTCCGATGACTGTCCATAAACTGTAATTCCACCTCTAAACAAGTTGTAGTTCATTCCGTTGGTTGGAAGTGTAATTTTAATCACAGGGACATCGGTTTTTGGTGTCCCGTCTAAATTATATGGAAATACGGTTTTATTAAATAATGGCTGGTCCTTTTCGTCTTTTGCGGGAGAATATATGGGAGTGCCCGGCTCATAAGGCTCGGTTAATGTATCTGCCTCATAGAGATAATAAGCCACTTCGTAAGTGCCTGTAATCGGTGTGCCATAAATACCTCCTTGAATTAATGTGTTCCCAAATGCACTGGCAACTGCTGAAGGTGTTGGGTTATCCATAACTTTGACGGTTCGGACTAATCCATACATAGTAGATTCTTCACCACCCATTGCTGGAAATTCTATTGTTCCCAGAACTTGTTGGTCTATAAAAATGGAAAACTTTCCCCCTTCGTTTAAATTCGCTGTAAATGCAGTTATATATACACCAAAGTTATCTCGACGGTAATGGTAATATCGAAATGCAGGAATTGTAATTGTAGAATCACTTGTTTTCAAATCCACATCTACATAAGCGGGCATGGTATCTGAATATGCTGGATATGGTGGAACAATGATATCCATGTAGGTTTTGTCCTCTGCAATTTCTAATGGTGCAAATGCACTTCCAATATCGTTGCCTGTGCTCGCGTCCACAAGTTGGAGTGAAGTATCGCTCTCTAAATTTAGTCCTTCAATGCGACGAACCACTCCACCGAAAGCCCAGATAACCAGTCGTTCTTTGCCTGAAGCATCACGCTCGAATTTATCGTTGCTAAGCCTTGTTAGTCCTGAAACCTCTGCCGGTCCAATCTGGAACTTTGCGGTTATAGTGCAATCTTCTTCTACAATAAATTTAATTGGATTTTCAGTAGAAGTTCTGCCTTCTGGCAAAAGCCACATTTCAAATTGGTAGCCTCTTGCTGGTTCTGCGATAAGTTCTAATTCTGTTCCTGGAGCATAAACCCCTCCATCTGGATTTAATGCAACCAACCCTGTATCAGGCGGTTCAATCACAATATTTACTGTATGCTGCCTTCTAAGTATGCGTGCCTTGAGATTTAAGTCCGAAGTCGCACGGACAATAAGTTCCGGTAGTTGTGAAAAAAGCATTCCATCTGCCGAATACCAGCCGACAAATTGGTCATCAGCATCAATATCTTTGATAGAAATTGTTACTGTATCCCCTTCCAGGAACATGCCCTTCTCTGGCAGATATTGATTTTTAGCAGGGTCAATTATAATCTCTGCATTTTTAGATTGAGCATTGGGTCCTCGTTCAATTTTAGCCGAGATATTGAACACATTTAATACTGTAATTGCGTCCGGGAAAACAAAAGACAAGCCATTTGCGGACTTATCCACAATTTCAACGGGAATAGGTCCTGTATTCTCAATAGCAGGTGCAGTTATAAACATCTGATTTTCGTTTAAGCCAGTATATTCGGTTATGGCTACTTTTGGCAATCCTTCCCTAAATTCGGCTGCTGCTCCTCCAATTATTACTTCATATAATTCGGAGGCTTCTGCTACACTTTTAGCTGCGGATACGGGAATGATTCCTTTTAGTGTCAAATCCATTTTCATTCCACGAGGTATTTTGTCAGGGATAATATCAGTTAACTTTATTCCTGCGTCAAAGAGTGCGACAATACTACTTTCTTGGAGCCCAAAGGTAATCCCCTGCTCCGTAGTGGTTGAAACTACTGGTGTCCAGATTGATTCCTTATCGGGGTCGTTTGTCAGGTAGGTTTCTGCCATAGTAATTGGGAATGAAAATGGTCTGGCTTCTACCCAATCTGAACTTGAAATATTCTTTATTGTAATCCTTATGGCTAAGTCCTCTGGGAGAGATAGAACCTGCAGATTCAAGTCTTTATCAAAGTAAATTAAGTTTATTCCTAAAAAATTACTATTAGGGTTTAAATTTCCCGGGGCTTTATCAAGTGTATCTTCAACCCATGTGGACAGGTCTTTTGTCTCTGGATTTTCGGTTATCATGTCAATTTGTGCACCCAGTTCATTAGATACTGTTACTACCAGATATGCGTTGTTTAATTTTTGGTCAATAATCCCTTCCATTTTTAATTTTTTCAGGGTTGGTATTTCTATTTCAATAGATTCTGACGGGATAATTAGTGTTGTATCAGTGGGGACATTCAGATTCATCACATACACAGTTCGTAGATTGTTATTGACCAGTCGGTTTGCAGCCCATAATTCACCCCTTGATATCACAGCCTTAATATTATCTGGGATGCCGTTGCTATCGGTATCTGTGGATGAATCTACCTCTTCAAGGTTAAATTGTATTGTTTCCTCTGGAATATTTACATCCGCATAATTAAAAACTGTTATTGGTTGAGTTTGAATACAGTCTGCATTTACCAGAGCATAAACAGATAAAGTTTGCGAAGCAGGTAGTCCTGTGAGGTAAGGACGAATATTAACGCTACTATATCCAGGAATAAGGATTGTGTCTGAGAAGACATTTCCAAACCATTGGTCATTATTGAAGCAAATATCACTATCATTGCAAACAACAAAATTGACAGTTTCATCTGTATTTTCCGGGTAATTGGCTTTAATAGGCACATATATATTTAACTGATTCAAGTCATAACTATCTGCCAATACCTTAACTGCATGTTCTTCCAATGGTGACTCTAAATCTAAATTGTCTATTGTGAATCCCTGTTCAGTGCGAATAGCAAGGTCAAGCATCCTTATCATATTCATCGTTTTTACCGTATGTTTTGTTTGTTCTCCTGCAAAAGCCTTACCCTGTAAAAAGATTAAGGTTATGCTTCCCAGAAGTAGAGAAATAATGGATAGAGATAAAATAACTTTAAATGAAACTGGTCTTTTTCTAAACATAGCGAATTTCCTGTTTTTTCATTTTAAATACTTTATATTAATTAAATGTGAAATTAACCAATTTGGTTCGTAGAAATTAAAAAAAATAATAATTACATTATACAAAAGATTAGAGAATCTTGTTAGATAAAAATAGAATTCTTCTACATATATTATAATACACTCCTGGTCCATTTATGAATGGAGGTATAATTTATATTTCAGTCAAGAAAATATTATCAAAAAATACTAAGTAATGCAGAAGTTTTAAGCCATATTCAACTATAACTTATAACATTTAACTGTATATCAAATTAGAAGCTTGGTAAAGAGTATAAAGGGAATGTATAGACTACTTGATTATAGTATGAAAAAATTCAGGGACATTACTTTTTATCTAATGTAAATAATTGGGAGATAACAACAAATGTTATATAATTAGAACAAATGAAGACATTGGAAACTGAACAAATAATAAAACAAAAAAGAAGAAACTTTGGTGAGCATTTAACCTCTGTTAAAATATTTCAAGAATATATATTTCCTTATATTAAAAAAGATATTTACAATTATATATGGATTGACTTATACGCAGGTGAAGGAAATTTAATATTACCTATTCTTGAATATATCCCTCATACCGAAAGAATTAACTTTTTTAGGGAGCGAATATTTTTATTTGATATACAATCAGAATTAGTAGAAAAATCAATAACAAATGCGAAATATTATGGTATCCCAGAAAAAATTGCGAGAGAAAATATCGTCCAAAAAGATACCCTTCAGCAGTTTCCTAAAAATATTTTAGGGAAGAAATTGCCTATTTTTCATATAACTAATCCTCCATACCTTTACATAGGATATATTGTAAAACAGGGAGGAAGAAACCTGAAATATTTTGATGGTGTTAATGAAGGCTACCAGGACCTTTATCAAATTGCGTTAATAAATGACTTAAGGAATGGTATTGGTAAAATGATTTATATCATACCATCTAATTTCTTATTCGGTGATTCTTGTTCTAATAAAATAAGGAATGATTTTTTGAAGTTTTATGATATCCAAAAAGTGTATTTTTTTGAGAATAAAATTTTTGAATATACAGGCACACATGTCGGAATTTTCTTTTTTGAGAGAAGAGAATGCATTTGTGACAAAAAATTAAGGTTTATTGGAATTAAAATTAAGAATGGGGATTCGATAAAAAGGGAATATATTTTAAAACCAGAAAATAATTATCGTGCAGGAAATAATTTTGAAGAATTTATAAAAAAATACAAAGCCAAAAGAGAAATTAAAGTGAAATTTTATTTAACAGAGAAATCAATTTTAGAGAATAAAGGCAATGAAGTAATAGAAGTAATTAATGCCAATAAATTTAATGGGAAATCATATAAAAGGGAATTTATAGAAGTTTCTGTTGATTTTAAGAAAAAAATTTTATCAAATATTCTTTTTGTAAGAACAGTGGATACAGGAACATTAAGTGGGAGAGCAGGGTTGTATGAGATAAAAGAAGTTTTTGGAGTTGACGGAATATTTGTGTCCAATACTTTTAGGACACATCCTATTCAAATATTCTTTTCCCCTACATTAAGTATTAATGACCAAATTTATTTGAAAAAATATTTTAATCTTTTATTAGAATATTTTAGAAAAATTGATGATAGCGAATTTTTAACAACTTTCAAGTATTCTGAAACAGAATATACAAGAAAATACATGGGATTAACAAGAGTAAAAGAACTTATTCAAACATTTCCTATCCTTGATTTATCTGAAAAAAATAAAATGGAATTCAGGAATTTTATTGATGAAAAAGATACAGAAAAAATACTAAAATTTATAAAAGACCACAATGCTGAAGAATATTCAGATTTATTCCTGAAATTATGAATATATGGGTTGAAAAAAGTATAGAATTATCTAAAAACGACTTTTATCTGGATAATCTTTTAGATATTTATCCTCCTGATGAAATTAGCAGAGAATTAGTAGTTGAAGAAGAAGCCACTAATTTAAATTTTTTGTTTTATAAAAAGAACTGTTTGGAATTAGTAAAAGAATTAATCCGCTTAAAGGAACTTGATTTTAAATTTCCAATGGAAAATCCATATATAAGTTTTCTTTCTTATTCTAAAGAAGCGATAGATAAAAATCCAAAAACGATAAAGAAAATTTGCGATGATTTATATAAAATGGACTATAACACCTTGAAAGAAAAATTAGAAGCACCAAAAAAAGCCAGTAGAAGAATTGGTCCTATGTTTAGAAATTGGTTAAAAAAGAAGTATAAGTTTATGGATACTAAAAATTTTGATAAGATAAATGAAATTGTATTTCTTAATGGTGGGGATAGGTTGCTTAAAAATTATGTGATTAAACAACTTGGATGTGTTTTCCGAGAGTTAAGTAAATGGTTAGATTTTATTGTAAAAGTAAAAAATTGTTATATAATAGGGATTGCAAAATTTATAACAGATTTCGGACGAACACAAACTAATCAATTTAATGAAGCAATTAGCCTAATCCGTGAGACTGAAGCACCTGAAAATGTAATTAAAATTGCTATAGTAGATGGTGTCGCATGGCGTGGTGGAAAAATGTTCAAAATTCTTAGCACCCTTGAAAATAATGAATTTTGTTTAAGTGTATTATTACTTGAAGATTTTTTAAATAATATGAAGTTTTTATAGAAAGTAGTCAACTTAGTTTAAAATCATAGAAATATAAGATGTTTATTGTAATGGTAAAAGCCTTGTTTATTATTTTTTTGGAGGCAAAGACAAATTTTTATGAAATAGGTTGATTTGTCATTTCTGTTGTATTTTCAGTAGTTTGCAATTCCATATTTTTCTTACGCACTATTGTCAGATATAGGATAAAAATTAGCAATCCACTAACTAAGCAGGCAGTTAAAGCAACGAGTTGCGAACTGGTCATTCCAAACCATATATGTTTACTATCCCCGCGGAAGTTTTCATCAAAAAATCTCCATGCACCATATAGGCAAAAATACCAGAGGAATACCTGTCCATCATATTTTTTATCTCTGTAAATCATTTTTAGGAGGAAGAAAATAATGATTAAACCCAGAGTTTCATATAATTGTGTGGAATGAATAGGTAAAGGGATTGTTCTATCGGTTGGGAGTAAATGTTTAACTGTTTGATAGTCTAATATGCCACTATCTTCTGGAAAAGTTATCCCCCATGGAGCACTACATAAGTCACCCCAGCAACAGCCATTTAAGAAACATCCTATCCTCCCAATGGCATGACCCAAAGCCAGATAAGGCACACCGATATCACTTACAGGGAGAAACGGAACTTTTTGTCGTCTTAAATATATCCACACAGCAATAGCCCCACCTATAGCCCCACCAAAAAACACATATCCTCCACCCCAGAAGGCAATTGCCTCGTATAACTTTGATAGTCCTTTGTATTGAATGACATAATATAAGCGTGCACCAATAAGTCCACCTATTAATCCCCAAACACCGACTTTTCCTGTCACTGGATATGGTTTTGGTAAACGATTGTTCTCACGCAAACCCAGATATACACCTACAAGTAATCCCAGAGCCATACAAACTACATACGAATGAAGTTGAAAAATGCCTATCTCAATCAATACAGGACGCATGGATTTCCTTTCTTTCTAATTTAGTCACAATGAATGGATAGTTTAACTATAACCGGCAAAATAATACAACAAGTAAAAGGATTATTCCTATATTTATATAGAATAAATGTTGAAATGTAGGATAATCATTTTGACTTCCACATGGAATTTCCTCTCCCTCTGTGTTATCACCTTCTTGAACCTGCTCGCCATCACCTTCTCCTATTGCTCCTTCTTGAACCTGCTCGCCATCACCTTCTCCTACCATTCCTTCTTGAATACCTTCCTCTATACCATCGTTTAAGTCTACTACTTTAATATTTCCCGAAACTACATTTACTTCCTCAGGTAATGCCTTCGTGTCTGACAAAGAACAATAGAATGAGTGCCATTCTTTATGTTCGTCTTGAAATGTTCTTTCTACAAATACAGGTTGTTCCTTTGTTGTAAGGACAATCGGCAATACTTCACCTGGTTCTGCTCCGCTCAATACTTTATATGGAACTGTGAACAGAGTCCCTGACGGGATTTTTTGAACTCCGCCCCAGAAAACGACGACAAAAATGCCTTGTGGATAAATAGCAACTCGATATTTAATTCCAATGTTCAAGAATTGCTCGTTCACAGTTATCGGTTGTTCACATTTTTCTAATACCTCTGAATATCCCTGCTCATATATATTAGGCACATTATAAGTTCCAGCATTGAAAGCGGTATTGCAACCTATTTGTATCTTGCCAGAGTCAAAGATAAAGGCAATAACCGCAGTAGATATTTCTTCATCGTCGGCAGTAACAAGTTCGACATTCAGAGATGAACATTCTTCTGGAATGGCTACCATTGAAGGGATGGATATAGTTGCCGAATAACTATATAAAGGAATAAATAAAAAACAAAAGTAAATAAAAAATACAAATAGTATATAATAGTTATTAAATATTTTCTTATGTTGTATCATATATTAATTTAGTTAGAATAAAACAGTTATAATTTAAGATAATAATATTAATTTTATTTTAATTATACATGATTTTGTAATTTTTTTTACAAAAGAAGAGGAATGGAGTGAAGAGGCAGAATGCAACCGATAATTACAGTAATATGTAAAAGTTGTGGTTTAAAGATATGGGTTCCTTCAGCGGTTCAAGGCAAACAGAGTTATTGTTTTAATTGTCATCAACCAATTGTAGTGCCTGTGTCTGGTAATGAGATTTCTCCCAACATAGAATTTAAGGCAGGGGACCGAGTTAATGACCGCTATGCGATTGAATCTCTGATAGGTAAGGGAGGGATGGGATATGTTTATAAGGCAAGAGATGAATTGATTGATGAAACGGTAGCATTGAAGTTTTTACATCCTAATTTGCTAAATGCACCTAAGGCGGGTCAGTTGTTTATTAAGGAAGCACAATTGGTCCGTCGTTTACGTCATGATAATATCATAGCGGTTCATGATATAGACTGGACGAATGAAGGTTTTTTGTTTTTTAGTATGGAATATTTAGAGGGACAATCTTTAAGGCAGATGCTCCGCAAATATCGCATAGAAAATCAGTTTCTACCAATACGAATTGCAGTGCAATTTACTTTGCAGATATTGCAGGCTCTCGAATATGCACACCGCTGGGTTACTCATAGGGACTTGAAACCTGAAAATGTGATGGTTCTACCGGGAGAAAAAATAAAGGTATTAGATTTCGGGTTAGCTCTTGCTGTGGAAGAGTCTATTGCACAAACAAGTAGTAATGGCAGTTCCCCTGAACAGAAACATGTCATTGGCACTTATGCGTATGCTTCTCCAGAACAAAAGAAGAAATGGGGTGCAGACATGCGAGCCGACTTATATACGGTAGGGCTTATACTTTATGAGATGTTGACACTCCGTTCACCCATAGACTCTTATGTATCACTGATGAAAGTCCGTAGTGATGTATCACCGTCTATTAATGATGTTCTCAACAAAGCATTGAAAGAAGACCGTGAGGACCGCTGGCAAACGGCACAGGATTTTCGACTTGCTCTGGAACAAAGTTTTGAAAGTTCATACATGGAAAAGGTAATAGACATTACAACTTTTAATACGGGGGGTTCTATTTCTACTGAAAAAATGGTGTTTCTAGAAGGTGGATATTTTTTAATGGGAAATAACGCAGTTCGAGAAGAAGCACCTGAAGAGGAAGTATTTGTCGAACCTTTCTGGATGGATATTTATCCTGTAACTGTAGCCGATTACAAAGAATATATTGAGGCAACAAATGCGACTCTCCCACGCTACTGGTATGACCCAATTTATAATGGACTCAACCAACCTATAGTAGGTATTTCCTGGGTTGAAGCAAGTTCTTATGCTCAATGGGCAGGAAAAATGTTGCCATCAGAAAAGGAATGGGAGTTCGCAGCACGAGGTAAGGAGAACCGAAAATATCCATGGGGTAATACACCACCCGATACTCTACATTGCAATTTTCAAAACTACTTAGGAATGCCTTCTATCGTTACAATGCACGAAGAAGGATGCACTCCGGAAGGGATTTATGACCTTGCTGGAAATGTGATGGAATGGACTCGCGATTATTTTCTCCCTTATTCTGTTGCACGAAACCATCCAGATACTGTTCCTAATCCACCTTTGCGAGTAATACGAGGTGGCTGTTGGAATTCCAGTGCAGAAGAAGTAACATGCACCTCAAGAAGAGGGTTATTTCCAGAATCGAGACTAAACACTGTGGGCTTCCGGTGTATAATTCCTGTAGGAAAAAAGAAAAAATAATATCAGAACTTTGGACCGGGCACTTCAAAGAACATACCTTCAATAGGAGTATATTCAAATCGAACAACATTTTTATAATGGATAATCTCAACTACTCGTAGATTTTCAAACTCATCGCCTACCCTTGCTGAGATAAGTTTTTTCTCACCTGTTACCCGATTTACAACTTCTACAAAAATAGTTGTCTGTCCTGTGCCTTTATCATCAAGGAAACCACGAACAAATACTTTAGGTTGTGCAATTAACTTTTCACCTTGCTGTCTTAGTCGTTGTAGTGCATAACTCTTAGCACCTAATAGTTCGAAGACATCAATACATGCCAACGCCCAAATCCAACGCTGCTGTTCCTTTGCGGTTTTAGCCCACTGAGATACTTCTTGAGCCACCTCTTTACAGGCTTCTTGAGCCACTGGATTATCAGCGTTATTTTGCATAAACATAAATACATTATTCAATACCTGCTGTCTCACTTCTTCTCTCAAACCAGTTGGCGTATCTGCTGATGGAGGCGGATGGAGAGGTGCTAATATCTCTCTCAAATTTTTGACAAAATCCTCTTTTGTTTTGGGGACTTCTGTTGGCTGTTTTTTTTCTATTGGTTTACATGCTGTTATTTGAATAATCAAAGAAATACATAGAATTATTATAAATATATAAACTTTACTTGAGATTGATTTTGACATCTGACTTACTACTATCATAAAGAACCTAAAATCCTTTTTTACAATTTTAATAAGCAATTTGTGTGGTTGATTTTGGTATTTATTTATTTAAACACATTATAATTAAATTCCTTTTAATTAAGAAAACGAAATTATAGATATAAAGGTTATATTTAGGTGACAGATGAAGTTTTGGAGATAGAGCAGCCGCAGATATGGTCTGTATCTGAACTCAACCGAAAAATTCGTGAGTTGCTGGAAAATGAGATAGGCTATATCTGGCTAACAGGTGAAATATCAAATTGGCGAGTTGCCTCTTCTGGGCATGCCTATTTTACATTGAAGGATTCAGAAAGTGAGATTACCGCCGTGATGTTTCGAGGTTCACTTCAGACCATAAAGTTTAAGCCGGAAAATGGGATTGAAGTAATTGTTTTTGGACAGATTACTGTTTATGAAAAGCGAGGAACTCACCAAATTATTGTTGAACAAATAGAGCCGAAAGGCATGGGAGCACTCCAACTTGCTTTTGAACAGTTGAAAAAGAAATTAGAAGCAGAAGGTCTATTTGATACTGCACATAAGATAAAATTGCCACTACTACCCAGAAAAATTGGTGTGGTGACTTCTCCCTCCGGCGCTGCAATCAGGGACATACTAAAGGTCTTGTCCCGTAGATTTGCAAATGTCCATGTAATCTTATATCCTGCACGCGTGCAGGGCAACGAAGCCGCAGGTGATATTGTAGCAGGGATTCGTTTCCTCGACCAATACGGAGTTGATGTGATTATTGTAGGTAGAGGCGGCGGCTCAATAGAGGATCTTTGGCCATTTAATGAAGAAATCGTAGTCCGTGCCGTGTATGAGGCAAAGACACCAATCATCTCTGCAGTAGGACATGAAATAGATTATACATTAACCGATTTTGCTGCGGATGTCAGGGCACCTACTCCGTCTGCTGCTGCAGAAATGGTTATCCCCGACCAGACTGTTTTGTGGGACGCTATACAAACGAAAAAGCAAAAATTGGTGCGTGCCTTTAAGCATATAATTCAGACATATCAACATCGTTTGGAATTGTTAAAACCACAATATAGTGTTAAGAGTATAAAGAGTTGGCTTCGTGAACATCAGCGTATGCTTATGGATTACAGAGAACAATTAGAAAACTGGTGGGCATTGAAAAGGCAGGCATTACATCAGCAAATTCAGAAGGCAAAATATGCTTTGCAAATCATGTCACCACAATCAAGAATAAAATCGCAAAAAGAAAGTTTGTCTTATCTTAAAAAGCAACTGGAACAGAAAATCTTTGTTATTCAACAGAATCAGAAATCAAAATTTATGTTTTGCACCGCTAAGCTTGAAGCATTAAGTCCATTGAAAGTATTAAATCGTGGGTATGCTCTGGTATGGCGTGAACCCGAGCATGAATTAGTTCGTTCTATAAATCAATTAGACACAGGAAACCATGTTAAAATGCAATTCCCGGATGGCAACGCTCATGCTGTCGTTGAACAAACAGAAAGAGATAAGGAAGAACTACTATGAAAGACAAGCAGGATAAACCCAATCCCAGCAATTTTGAAAAAGACTTGGAAAAGTTGGAAAAAATTGTTCAAGAATTAGAAAAAGGGGATTTGACTCTGGAAGAATCGCTTAAACAATTTGAGGAAGGAATTCGATTAGCAAGGCAATGTGAAAAAGCACTTGTTGAAGCAGAGAAAAGAATAGAGATACTTTTGCAAAATGAATCAGGCGAGATAGAAGCCCAGCCATTTAAGATTTCGGAAACTGAAAATGGAGCAGAGAATAATTCGTCTTCAGCCCCACAAAAAACAATACCAGGCAAAACAGCCCAATCAAAACCCAAAAAAACTATTACAGAAGAAGATAATAAAGATACTTTAACTGATATTAATGAGGACCTACCTTTCTAATGAATGTTTTCGATAACTTAAAAAAGGAATTTCAGAAAGAGTGGATAGAACAATTCTTATCTGAAAAAGGGAGACAGACAGAAAACGCCCTTCGTTTTTACCTTTATCAATTGCAATGTCCTATTATGGGACTGATGGAAGCAATGGAATATAGCCTGTTTTCAGGTGGGAAAAGACTTCGTCCAGCACTGGTTTTAGGTTCAGCAGAATTGTTTGGTGGCGACATAAATCAGGTAATGCCCTGTGCGTGTGCTATTGAAATGATACATACTTATTCACTGATTCACGATGACCTACCTGCACTTGATAATGATGATTTCAGACGCGGGAAACTCACCTTGCATAAGGCTTATGGAGAAGCCGTTGCACTTTTAGCAGGCGATGGATTATTAACATTGGCATTTGAACTTTTGGCAAATACAGGTAATGTAGAAGTTGTTGCAGAGGTAGCGCGTGCCGCAGGTGTAAATGGCATGGTCGGTGGACAATATCTGGATATCCAGGCAGAATCTAAAGAAATACCTATAGAGTCATTGCAAGAAATACATCATAAGAAAACAGGAACTTTGATTTGTGCGTCTTTAAGATGTGGTGCATTGCTTTCTAAGGCTGATAGCGATGAACTTAACGATATAACTGAATATGGCAAGAATATAGGGATTGCATTTCAGATTGTTGATGACATCCTGAATGTGATTGGTGATGAAAAAATTTTAGGTAAACCTGTCGGCAGTGATAAGAAACACAAAAAATCAACCTATCCCACCTTATTAGGAATGGAACAATCGCAACAAATTGCAGTAGAACACATCAATAAGGCTATATCCGCATTGAATCATTTTGGAGACAAGGCAGAGATTTTTCGGCAATTGGCTCTATATGTTTTATTCCGCAATCACTAACAAATAGAGAACAAACAAAAATAGTGGATTGTTGACTTAATAAACGCAAATCTGTTTTTTTGCAGAATAACTTTATGTATTGTTGTTAATAATTACAATATTTCTATTGGATTGGTATATATCCATGGGACCCATTTGCCATTGAGTTTTAATTGTGCTTCAATGCGGTATTTTCCTGCTTCTTTGGGTGTCCAACTGAAGTCTCGTCCTTCATGCTCTTGAGCAAAAACCCCATGTCTATAAATGATAAACTTGCAAGGGTAAGGTGAAGCCATTTTAAGCGATAAAGTAGATGATAAAGGAATTTTCTCTCCACTAACGGCTTTTGTGTTTCCATCTTCGGCAAAGAAAACAAATCCTTTGCTTTCGGCAAGCATTTCAAAGCCTACAAAGACTCTGCCTTCTCTTAATGCATCAAGAACAGATTGTTCTGATAGTTCATGAGCAAGAATGTGTGTAGCAACATAACTAACCATAGTAGGATATGGATCTAATTGAATGTGGAATATGGTTTTTCCGGGCTCTAATTTACCAAAGAATATTCTCAAAAGAAGTCGGGTAAAAAAGTTAAGTTCGTATTCACCTATTTTTTTGGGACTTGTGTCTTCAACATATAATTTGCCTTGAGGTGTAATTTTCCCAACGAATCCGACATTTTCATGGCAATCGTTTGCACCAATTCCTACAATCTTACGAGTTATATTCATTTCATCCCATCTGCCTATGACCTCAGTCAAAGGTTGAAAAATACTTCTTAGAAGTTGTTCATGGTATTTATTAAGGTTCAAAATAATATCGGGGGCAAGTTTGTTGATAAGAGTTTTTCTATCAATACTTTTGAAATTTGTATGAATGTTATAAATTTCCATTCCTTTTAATTGTGGTAATTGCCATTCTCGAGGTTCTTCTGAATGTGCAAAGAATAGTAACCCACCGTATTGCTCAATCTCTTGTGCAAGTGGTTCAGGTTCTTTTTTACAATCTAATACAACAGTAGGAGGCAAACCCCATGGCATAAAGCCATATCCCATTTCATAGCCGGGTATAAAGATTACACCATCATGTTCACCTCGCCATTGTTTTGAATAATCTGCTTTTCCATCGTCACAGTGGTCAGATATGCAGATAAACTGACGTTTTTCCTGTTTCAGAGACTGAAGAATTCTCTCAAATGGAACCTGACTATCGTGAGATAGTTCTGAGTGGCTATGGCAGACTCCTGCATAGTCTTCCCAGCCATCGTCATATATTGGTGGCTGATATTCATTTCGCAATTCTTCCCATGCCTTTTTTTCACGGGGATATTCGATATATCGGTTGTAAATTGCATTTCGAAAAATGTATAGGAAACCGATTAAAACCAAAATGATTAGAATTGATATACTATAGAGAATCCATTTTAATATTCGTTTTAAAAGGGATGATTTCATTTAAGACCTTTCGATTAATATGTTTCTTGGTGAGTCGGATTAGGGAACTAGTATAGAATAAATATAGAAAAGTATTCAAACAGTAAGGAGAAGAAATATGAAGCATAAAGGGCACTACATATATGAATATCCCCGTCCTGCTGTAACTGTGGATGCGGTTGTTTTTCGCAGGAATGGTAATGATTGGGAGGCTTTATTAATTAAGCGGTTTAACGCTCCCTTTGAAGGTTATTGGGCTTTACCCGGAGGTTTTGTTGAGGAGGAAGAAACATTAGAACGGGCAGTTGAGCGTGAATTATTTGAGGAGACTTTATTAAGTGGGGTCAGATTGTGTCAACTAAAGGCGTTCAGCAATCCACATCGGGACCCTCGTGGTAGGACCATAACTGTCGCATTTGTGGGGATTTTGGAAAAACCGGAGGCTAATATCCAGGCAAATGATGATGCAAGAGAGGTAAAATGGTTTTCGCTTGATGGGCTTCCTGAATTAGCCTTTGACCATTCAGAAATTATTGATTATGCTATAGATTGGCTGGAAAAACATTTTGTTTCAAAATAAAAATTATAGGAACTTATAATTAATGGAAGAGTCTGAGTTAGCACCTTGGTTTGAAAGGAAGAATCTCGCATTGTTGACGGATTTGTATGAATTAACAATGATGGCGGGATATTATAAGGAAGACCGTGGAGAAATACCGGTTACATTCGATTATTTTTTCCGCAGTTTACCATCACATTCAGGTTTCGCAATCTTTGCAGGTTTAGATTCATTCTTGCAATATTTAAAAAATTTACATTTTACTCAGGATGATATTGATTATTTAGAAAGTTTGAAGATATTTGATAATGACTTTTTGTCCTTTCTTAAGAATTTTAAGTTGCATGTAAAAGTGAGGGCAGTAGAAGAAGGAACAGTAATTTTTCCATTTGAGCCTGTTGTTCAGGTTGAGGGTCCATTATTAGAAGCACAACTGTTAGAGACTGCATTGCTTAACTTTTTGAATTATCAAACATTGATAGCAAGTAAAGCGGCACGGGTATGTTTAGCGGCAGAATCGGACCCTGTAATAGAGTTTGGCTTGCGTCGTGCACACGGACCTGATGGTGGGATAAGTGCCTCACGGGCTGCTTATATTGGCGGCTGTTCAGCTACTTCAAATGTGATGGCAGGTAAGATATATGGCATCCCTATTTCAGGAACGCATGCACATAGTTGGGTAATGAGTTATCAAAGCGAATTGGAAGCGTTTCGTGCTTTTGCACGACTTTATCCCCAACAGTGTGTCCTGTTAGTGGATACCTATGACCCGATTAAAAGTGGAATTCCCAATGCCGTGCAAGTGTTTAAGGAATTAAGGGAGCAAGGGATAAAAGTGAGACCTGCAATTCGTATTGACTCTGGTGACCTTGCCCGTATTAGTAAGGTGGCGTATCGGATGATGGCAGAAGCAGGTTTTGAAAATCCTATGATAATAGGTTCTAATGACCTCAATGAAGATTTAATAGCCGATTTAAGGAGGCAGGGCGCTAAAATTAATTCCTGGGGGGTAGGGACACATCTGGTAACCTCGTATGATTGTCCCGCTTTAAGTGGTGTTTACAAATTGGTTGCAATATGTAGGGACGGAGTCTGGGAATCTCGGATTAAAATTACAGGAAATATCGAGAAAGGTACTGACCCCGGCAGAAAGATTCCCGTAAGGTATTATAATGAAGAAGGGAATCCGTTTGGAGATGTATTGTATCTCGAAAACGAGCAATATTCTACTCAGGGTTCAATAGAAGCACGGTCGCGATTATTTCCACACATTACACAAAAGATTGAAGGGGTATTCTTTGCAGAACCTTTATTAAAAGAAGTGTTTTACAATGGCGAAATTCTTATACCATTAGAGACAGTATCTGTTATTCGTGATAGAGCAAAGAAGCAAATCGCCGCACTTTCAGAGGAATATAAGCGATTACGCAATCCTGAGGTATATCGGGTGCTTCTCTCTCCGCGTTTAGGTGAATTAAAGAATCAATTATGGCAAAACCCAGAGGTGGGTATCGTCTTGCAATAGGAGAAATACAATGAGACTTGTCAAGGTTGGAACATCTGCAGTTTCAGTAAAAGTGGGTGATTTCCGAAAGAATACAGAAAATCTATGTGAAGTGATTGAAAAGGCAAAAGATGAACATATTCATTTATTAGTGACCCCAGAATTGGCTATAAGTGGTTATAGTCTGGAAGACCGTTTGTTCTGGGACGACATTGTGGAACATAGTTGGACATCTCTGCTTCAGATTGCAGAACATACAGAGGGGATAGGTGTGTTTGTAGGACTCCCTGTGCAGAAGGAATCACATCTGTTTAATGCAACTGCCTTTATGTGTAATCAAAAGGTGCACGGCTTGATATTAAAAAAATATCTGCCTACCTATCAGGTATTTTATGAAGCTAGATATTGGTCTTCCTGGATTGTAGGAACAACGGAGATTCATGGTATCCCTGCTGGCGATTTAATCTTTGAACTCCCGTATGGCTTGGTCTCTGCTGAAATTTGTGAAGATGTTTGGTCATCCCATCCACCATCGGCAGACCGTGCAATACATGGTGCAGAAATTATTTGCAATTTGAGTGCTTCACCATTTAATCCGCTAAAAAACCAGTTGCGAAAGCAATTAGTATTAACAGATGCTTTGAGACTTAAAATTGTTTATATCTATTCAAATTTGTTGGGTTCCGATAATAGTCGGCTTATTTTTGATGGAGGTGGAATAATTGCTACACCAGAGGGCTCGGTTCTGACTGGACCGATACTTTCCAATAAACGATGGACCCTTACTTCAACGGTTGTAGATTTAGATGAAACAACACGGATACGGAAAGAGAATTCAACATGGAAAGCGGAAGCATTACAATATGAACAAAACAGCACCACAAAAAGAGTTTGTGTAGAGTTTTCACAATTTAAATCTGCACCATTAAAAGAATGGGTCTCTACCCTTCCTACAAGCCTTTATGTCCCTGCTTCAACACAACAAAAAAGCAATGCAATCGAAGACAATTATTTTGAACAATTGTTTCAGGCTTTATCATTGGGACTTCGAGACTATTTTGAAAAAGTGGGCATATTCGATAAGTTTTTAGTTGCTTTATCCGGTGGAAGGGATAGTGCTTTAAGCCTATTACTTGCTTTAGAAGCGGCTAAAAATTTAAAAGAAGGGAAAGAAGCGAATAAATACAAAGATAGAGTGGCAAGTATCTATTTACCTCATAAAGATTTTAGTAGTTTAGAAACAAAGACAGCGGCTGAGGAATTGGCGAAAGAATTGGGTGTTTCTTTCGAGATAGTTAGTATCCATGAGGAAGCAGAACTTGCCCTTAAAAAAGCAGCGGAAATAGCAGGTGGAGAAGATAAGGTTAAACCCATCACTAAACAGAATCTTCAAGCACGCATCCGTGGTGCTATGATGTTGAACTGGGCTAATAATGTAAACGGTCTATTGTTAGTTACTTCAAACCTGAGTGAATCAGCCGTAGGATATACGACTACTGGAGGTGATAACGAAGGTGGTTTCTCACCAATAGCAAATGTTCCCAAGACCATTATTTCGGCACTTCTGGAATATCTTGCAGAAACTCGAAAGATTCACTCATTAGAAAAGATTTTAAGGATTCCACCTACGGCAGAGTTAGCACCAAATCAGACAGACGAGGGAGACCTTATGCCTTATAAAGTGCTTGATGAATTAATCTATTTGTTTGTGAAGCAGCGACATTCGCTTGTAGATTGCTGGCGGATTATCTGCTTGCGATTCCCAGAGTTTACACAAGCACAACTGAAAAAATGGACTGAAACTTTTGCAAGGAGATTTGTAGCCAATCAATGGAAACGCGACCAGCATCCAGTCTCTTTGAAGGTTTTAGAACCCGATTTTGACCCAAAGACAGGCTTCCGTTTCCCAGTAATTCAAAGCATTGACACCGAATTAGAAAACCTAAAAAACGCGAAATAATACTTTATTTTTGATTCATTCCTTTTATTTTGCCCCCAATTAAAAAGATGGGGTAGCCTTTTTTAAGGTGTAATGTGGTAGTAGATTTTTTGTCTATTTCCGTTAATAATTCACCCATAAGATTTTGGACCTTAACAGGGACATCAGTAACTTTGATTTTCAAATCCTTATCTTCTTTTGCTGACCAAACGACAACAATATTTCCTTGCTGGAAAGCAATAATATTTTCTCCAAATTCATTTCGTGTTTGAATGCTTTTCCCTGGTAGCAACCTGCAAATATTGGCACATGCCCTTAATGCAGGTTTTTGTGAAAAGTCGTTTCGAATAATACCAAAGTTCTGCTCAAAGTAGAACGGGTCATCCCCATCATTCTTAAAATCATACCAACTTGTGTTTTGCACAGCACCTGAAGCAATTGCAGAGAGATAACAACGGGCAAATAGACATGCTTGCTCACGCTCAGTAACACCGCCTTTCCACAGATGATTGCTCCATCCCATTTCCGTAATCCACACAGGGCGATTCTGCACTTGATTTGCAACCCTTTTTAGTTCGTCCATAAATTTAATGTCATCGAGATTGCGTCTATAAGGATGTATTGTTAGTATATCGAAAGGTGTATTTGCTTTTAAGCAGAAGTCAATAAAATTAAAATCAATCCCTGAAGTAGATATTGCCAGCACCTGTGCATACGGGTCAATCTTTTTGATTGTTTCATAACATCGTTTCACCAGTTCAGGATATAGTTCCTTCGGACCTTGCCAGAAGAAAATGTTAGGTTCATTATAAATTTCCCAGAACTTAATGCGGTCTTTGAAATGATTTACAGTGGCTTCGGTATAACGAACAAAATCTTCAATTCCTTTTGATGTATAAGGCTGTGTCCAGGAAGACCAATAACAGAGAAGTCCATAGACACTAATTCCATAAGATAATGCCGTATTTACTACATTGTCATAGTAGTCAAAATTAAATTTGCCTGGTTCAGGCTCAAAATGTCCCCAACCAAATTCTTCTCGTGTCCATTTTATTCCTGCTTTAGAAGCAAGTTCAGCAGCCTTTTCCATCCTTTTTTGGTCTGAGCCGTAGCGATATAGAAATAAACCCATGCCCCAGGGAGAATCGGGATTGGGTGTTTTGTCTGGTTGAAAATCTATATCTTTTGAATAAGTAGAATTAGCCAAAAATTCTTTTCCATCATTTCTTTTGAATGTCCAGCATACCTCTACAAAATTTTTATCTTTACAAATTTGGACTGGGATTTTCACGCTTATAGATTGTGCACTGGGCGGTAAGGTTATCTTTTGTGAGTATTGTGTCATTATATTTTGTTCCCAGTCTTTTACCTGAATAGATAAATCTCCCTGAACTTCATTAGGTAGAAGGTTCATTAAAGAACATAAAGAATAAAGTTGTTTCTTATCATCTTGAAAGGTTTTGGATACGAGGATACATTCCTGATATGGAGCAATTGCCGTTTCACAGGTAAAGTTTAATATCCGTAATTGAAGAATTTGGCTTGGACAGTTTGCCTTATTAACTTGTAGTTGTAAAAATCGTAATGGAATTTTAACTTTCCCATCGTTCTCTCCACCATAGAATTCCCACCCTTCAGGAGGAGCATTAATTTCAATAATCTGTGTCCCATATTGTAGATTACCAATCTTTTTCAGGAAAAATTGGAAATGAGAACCAAAAAGAATCTCTAATTCACTTCCTGCAGAACTTGTCCACAGTTTTAGTATAAATTTACTCGGTGTGCCAAACAGAGAAAGTGAAGGATGATTAAAACTAACAGAACTTGCCTTTGAAAAATCAATTTCCCAATTAGGGTCTTTGAAAGTTGCGTTGGTTGAGGTATAAAGAGAAGGAAAATCAGGAGAAATATTGATAAAATCATATTGGATTTTTTGTGTTGATTCTTCAGCAAATACAACCCACCCGCATAAAAGAAGCATAGTAAAAACAAGAAATAACTTCATTTTAAACATAATTATATTCCTTACATTTTTGTTTAATTAATAGTTAGTCATATCCTAAACAAAAATAGAATATTTCTGCTAATAGATACATACATAGATTCACTTCTATTCACCAAAAACCTTAATCTAATAGTGATATAGTTTTCTTTCTAAAATCGGTCCATTTGCCAGACATAGGGACATCTTTTGGGAAATATTGTGTGTAGAAATTCTCTTGCGGTGGAAGAAAGGACGAACCATTTTTTATTCAGAACATCTTCAATATATTGATAGCCTGTGATAACTCGCACAAAATCGCTTTTGTCAATGGAAATTTTGTTTTTACCTAATTTTTTGAGAATAGCAATTGACCCTTTTCTAAAATGAATACAAAATGGGGTTCCAGAAATAATTAGAGTTATCTCATCTTCTTTATTAATTAAGGATTTTTGTTGGATTAATTTCTCCCAGTCGGGGGTCATACACTCTAAAGTTTCTTCCTCATTAATAACTGCCATCATACCACCTTCATCTCTCTTATAATGTGTTTCGTGAATAGACCTGCGGCTTATTAAAGTCCTGATTAACAGATGGCATGGTGGCGCTGCAATCTGTATCAAGCCAACTTTCTCTTTTTCTGCCAATTTACCAATTTCATACAGGACAGTATCTGAAACTTCAATATTAGTAGAACCTATTTCTTCTATAAGCAAAATATTTTTATCACTCAATTTTGGCAAGAAATATCCTAGTATTTTTCCATTTAAATCAGTAATAACTTTTCCGCGACTCCATTCCTTCCATCTGACAGCAAAATGTGCCTGGGTCCTTATAATAGAGCAAGAAACATCAAAATCCTCTTCATCATGTATCTTTCTTAATAACAATATATCACCGGGCTTTACTTTTCGTATTTTGTGGGGTATGGGTTTAATAGTTAACAATTCACGGGTTGTTATGCTTGCATAGTATTCTGGTAAGGTTGAAGTAAATCCAAACCTATGGTAAAAATTGGGGATTCCAAAAAGCATAGATACCTGATAAGAATTTGCTGTCATATATTGGACAGCGTTCTGAATAACGGCGCTTGCGATACCTTTATTTCTATAATGTCCTGCAGTAGATACCCAACCTATACCACCCATTTTAAGTCGTGCTTCGCCTATACGAATAACATCGGTCGTAATCTGCAAGGTTGAAACAATTTTACCCTTATAAATAGCAATACGAACATGTTCGCTCTGGAAATTTGGGTATCGAGAACTCATATAGTTAAGCCAATCATTCGCAACCAAAGAATCTAATTGTGCAACACCTGCCATTAGTTGCATGGCTTCTTTTATTTCGCTATGGCTTTTGGCGCCCCTTATTTCAAGATTTTCCACAAACATAGTTCCTATAACTGTTACTTTGTTTAACCTAATTATATTAGAAAATAAATTGGAGTGCTACTTTTTTATTCATGTCGAAGTGCTTCAACCGGGTCCATATTTGCGGCACGAAGTGCAGGATAAATACCGAAGATAATACCTATTCCTGCAGAAATACCGAAGGCTATTATTGGACTCCACATTCGAATTATGGTTGGCATAGAAGCAAAATAAGTGATTAGATATGGAATAAATAAACCTAATCCTATTCCTAAAAGACCACCTACTCCGGAGAGGATAACGGTTTCTATTAAGAATTGAAGGATAATATCCCTTTTGCGTGCACCTAAGGCTCTGCGAATTCCAATCTCGCGTGTTCTTTCTGTGACTGTGGCTAGCATGATGTTCATAATCCCTATTCCACCGACTAGCAGTGAAATGCTTGCAATAGTTCCTAGAACAAGGTTAAAGATTTGCTTAGTTCTTTCTGCTTGTCTTAACAATTCTAATGGAACCACCAGTTCATAGTCTCTTTGTTTATGATACCTTTGAAGAATTTCATCTATTATTCTTGCCACTTCTTCGACTCTATCTTCTGAGCCGACCATAACAATTATTTCATGAAATTCGACCTTTTCTGTTTCAAGTGTTCCTGCACTTCTACGGACTAATGTTTCTCCAAATCTCTTTTGAGCGGCTGTTATGGGTATGTAGATTTTATATTGTGGTGAAGTCCCCATTTGTCCTTTTCTCCCACTTCCATTACCTCTCCCCTGTCTATTGGGCTGTCCACCTCCATTTTTTCCTAGTGACATATCTGGTGGCATATTTTGTGATTGAGTGGACATCATAAGATTCTGTGTCTGTTGTAAATTTCCCATACTTCCTTCATCTTCTATAATGCCAATAACCTGGTAATAATCTGAGCCTATTCGAACACTTTTTCCAACGGGACTTCCATTTGGAAATAATTTTTCAATGGTATTCAATGCCAGAACGCATACATTTTTGACAGTTCCCACTTCTAATTCAGAAAAATATCGTCCTTCTATAATTTTGAGTTGCTTTATCTCTGGATACCAACTGACCGTTCCTATAATTTGTCCATCTATTCTCCATTGGGTATTCCAGATTACCTCACGAATAATCCGATTTGGAACTACTACTTCCACATCAGGAATAGAAGAACGGATTCTTGCGGCATCTTCACGAGTAATTCCATATTCAATAGCCCTGCTTCTTTCTGCGGATACTTTCTGTTCCATAGGTGGTTTTATACTTTGGACTATAATATTTTTACTACCTAATCTACGAATTTGCTCCTGTGCCACCTGACTGGCTCCCTCGCCGACTGCTAACATTGCAATAACAGAGGCTACACCGAACACAATACCTAACATGGTCAATAGAGAACGAAGCCTATGCAACCACAGGCTCTTAAAACCCATTTTAATCACTCTTGCCCAACGATATATTGATAAAAAATTTAACATGTTTTAGATTTCAACTTATCTCTTCTCTTATTCTTAATTGGACACTTTCATCGGTCTCTATTAATCCATCTTGTAAACGAACTATTCTCTCTCCATATCTTGCTATATGTTCATCATGAGTTACCATAATTATAGTTTTACCCAGACTGTGTAATTCGCTAAATATGTTCATAATTTCTCGTCCTGACTTTGAATCAAGGTTTCCGGTTGGCTCATCTGCAAGGATAACTAATGGGTCGTTTACTAGTGCACGGGCTATTCCTGCTCTTTGTTGCTGACCTCCTGAAAGTTCGGTAGGTTTATGATATAATCGGTCTCCCAATCCTACTCGTGAAGCTATCTCTGTGGCTTTTTTTCTGCTCTCATGGGGGGAAACGCCTTGATAGTAGAGTGGTATCTCAATGTTTTCAACTACGGAAAGTTGAGGAATTAGGTTATATGACTGAAAAACAAAACCCAGATAATTACACCTCATATCTGAAAGGGTATCATCATCTAAAACAGAAATATCATATTTGTTTAGATAATATTTTCCCTCAGTTGGCTTGTCCAAACACCCAAGGACATTTAACAATGTTGATTTTCCACAGCCAGAAGGACCCATGATGGAAACAAATTCTCCTTCATTAATTTCCAGGTCAATTCCTCTTAATGCCTGAATATCAACGAGACCCATTCTGTAATTTTTCTTTAATCTCTCTAATTTTATGATACAATCTTTCAAATCTTTTCCTTTTTATCTTCACTATTTTTGCCTGTTCTTGCTGAAATTGATTGACCGGGGATATACAAAAGGACTTTTTCCCCCTCTTCTAGTCCTTCTTTAATTTCAACAAAAGAATCATTAAATTCACCTGTTTTTACTACTCTCATTTCTATATTGTTTCCTTTTTGGACATAACATACTTGCTGGTTGTCAACATTGAACACACTTTGTAAGGGAACATATAAAACATTTTCTATATTAGCAACTAAAATTTCTGCCTGTGCTGTCATGCCTGGTTTTAGCCATGAATAGTTTCCTTCAATGGTTATAAATGTGTCATATACCTTTAAGTCTGGATTCATCCAGCGGTTTTGGGCATTAGGTAATACGCTGACCTTCTCTACAGCACCTGTTAATAACTCTTCTGGAAAAGCGTCCACACGAATTTTTACTTTTTGTCCCTGTTTAACCCTTTTAATATTTGATTCATGTATTTTTGTGCGAACTTGCATTACATTTGTATTTGGGATAGTAATAATAATTTGTCTTTCTCTTACAGTTGTTCCTTCCTTTATCTGTTCTTGCATAAAGAAACGGTCTTCATTTCCGCCATAAACGACTAAACCGGGTTTTGTTGCACGAATTGTGCATTTTTCTATCTGTTCGTCCACTTCTCTTTTTTTACGAGATTCAAGGGCAAATTGTGCTTTTGCTGAACTTAAATTTGCATCTGATTGCGCTAATCTCGACCTCGCAACTTTCTGAAGTCTAACAAGTTTCCACACTGCTTCTATATATTCTGCTACAAGTTTTTCTGCCTGCTTTGGAAATTCATACCGCATAAAGAGAGATTTAGTTGTGTTTGCTTGTTCCAGAGAGACTTGTTTTCGTTTCAATACCAATTCATCAGTTTCAAGGTCAGTTTGAGTCACAAATCCTTTTTCAAAAAGCCGTCGTGTTCCTTCTAATGTCTTCTGGGCTAACTTAACATCTTCTTCAGATAAAATAACATCTGAAGTATACTTCTGTAAATTTTGTTGGGCATTACCATCACCTAATAAGGAAGGGTCTGCATATTTTCTGAAGTCTACTTTCTCTGAGGTAATTGAGGCTATTAACTGAGAAGTCGCATTCTGTTCATCCGCTTTAATATCTTCTATCTCTTTATTCCCATCTTTGCTTTTGTATAACTCTTTGCTTCCTTTTATAGGATTATTCTTATCTAATTGAATATCCCCACTCAATTGTTTATTTCTATCAATTGGACTATCTCCATTTATTGGTTTATCTCCAAATTGCCTATTTCTATCAGTTGGATTATCTCCATTTATTGGTTTGTTCCTATTAAACTGGTTTCTCGACTCATTATCGTTTTTGTTCAGGTCACTGTTGATGAATTCCACTTCATTATTAGCCTCTTTATTCTCAGCAATAATGAGTTTTTTAATACTTTCGTCATCTGCCCCGATTTGTTTTAATATATCCTGGGAAGTGCTAATACCCAGGTATTTCTCTACCTCCATTCTTGCAAATTTAACATCTAATTCTGCTTGACGAACATCTATTTCATTTTGATTTCTTTGAATTTCATATTGTTCCTCTGCATTAGCAAGGTTTGCCTTAGCATTCTGATATTTCAGTTCCTGCTCTGTTTGCTGGTCTAACAAGTTTTTAGTATCCAGTTCTATTAATATTTTTCCATTCTGCACATCTTCCTGTGTAACAAAATATCCTTCTTCAACAATGCTTAATATTTTAGTTTCACCTCTAACTTCGGATTTGATTTGTAGTGATTCTTTTGCTTCTACACTGCCTCCTTCTATAATAGTTATTTCAAGATTCCCCTTTGTAACAGGGTATAGAACATTAGAGGTAGATTGTGATTTACGGAAAGAACCCCTGTATATCCAGATGGATACAAAAATAACAACGATTAAAACAATAAGTAAAAGTAGATATTTTTTCCTTATCCTGCTCTTATTATTTATTACATTATTTGACATCTTTTATCTCCTCCCATTTTCCATTGGGTTTGATGTATAGGATTCCAATATTTTTCCAGAATTCGAGACGGGTTATATTATGGGTTATTAATGCTGAGGTTAAGTTATTCTGTGCTCTGGTCAAATCATTTTGCGCATCAACCAAATCTAATGCTGTTGCTCGACCTAATTCCGCAAGCAGATTTTGCTCTTCTACACGGCGTTGACTTAGTTCAACACTTTTCTGTGCTATTTCATAGTTCCTTTTTGCCTGTTCAAGATTTCTCCATGCTGTTCTGACATCTAATTTTACCTGGTCTTCTGTTAAAGACAATTCTCTACGAGCCCGTTCATAATTTATCAGAGCAATTCTATAAGCATTTCGTTCATCCTTTTGACTTAGAGGCAAATCAAGGTTTAGTCCGCCACTATAAGTTCCCCTTCGAAAATCCAGGTCTTCGAAATCAGTTTTACCCTTGTTGGCAACTGTGCCTTCTAAAAACAAGTCAATCCCCGGTTTTAAGGCATTCTCAGCAACTTTTATTTTTCTTACACAGTCATCAAGATTATCCTTTTTTGTATATACTTCTAATCTTGTGACTAATGCCACTTTTATTGCGTCTTCATCTGATAATTGTGGATGTTTTAACCCTCCTTCTTTTAAGTTAATCAATTCATTTGGTTCAAGCATAATAGGGCTATCAGTTGGTAAACCGATGGAAATCTTAAATTCGTCTAACGCTTCTCTATAACTTCTTAATGAGTTAATCCATGTATCTTCGGCACTTAATAAAGCCTGCTGAATTCGTCCGACTTCTGTAAGTGTTTTTCTTCCTTCCTGAGCAAATGAACTTTCTCTATCATAACTTGCCTTAAAATTCAAATAACTTTGATAATTATTTATAACAATATCTCTTTGTTGTAATACAGAAAAGTATGCTTTACATATTTTTACAACGAATTCCTGTCTATAACGGGTAAAATCTCTTAAATCGTATAAAACATCTCTTTCTGCTTGTGTCAATTCCTCCGCAGCGATTTCTCGTCCCCTTCCTCTCCACAATGGCTGTGTAAACGAAGCAGAGAGTATACTTCCTGCTTCTTCATTTGACGAGCCGTTCAGAAATCGGAAGAAATTGTTGGTTAATTGCAGTGCAAGTCTGCCACCTCCCAATAATAGCATGGACACACCCGTTTGTATAGAGCCTTTTGCTGATTGTCTATCCTCAATTTGAATATTTGGCTGAGTCCAACCTGCTACATCTCCCGCTTGTTCAAGTATTTGATGATACTGGTTCAACAGTTGTGCAGAAGTCCCTGTAAGAGCCTGCATACCAGAAATTGAAGTTCCTAATATATTCATTGCACGCGTATAATCTGATGGAACACTTTTATCATAAGTTTGTTGGGTAAGGGTTGCCTGACTTTTACTTGAAAAGATAGGGGTATATTTATATCGTCCCAATGTAAGACTTAAAGCAGATAGATATAAAGTCTCTTTCCGTGTAATGTATTCTCTACTACAATTCATAGATATTTCAAGAGCCTTTTCAAGGGACAAAACATAATATTTCTGGTCACTATTGGAATTTGTTTTAAAGGCTTCTTCTGTCTCTACATAAACAGGCAAATCTTTTATAGGGTCATATTGTTTATCTGATTCTATGCTAAATTCTTTTAGCATTCCGGGAACGGCTTCACTTTTGGAAGTAATGATTTGAAGAGCCTCTTTATCGGCAGATTCTTTATACTTGTCTTTTGAGCAAGATAAGAAGAATAAAGATGTAAGAAAAAGTATAAGTATATATAAGAATATAGGAAAGTTATATCTGTAATTATTAGAAATTATCATATCTTTGACTTTTATTTAAAAACGCTTTGTATAAAGACTATTTAATACAAGTTATGGTTTTGTTAACTACATTTTTATAATACTCATCAAAATATTGTTTTATCGTATTTATATCTTCACCTATTGCATGTATCAATTCTTCTCTACTTGAGAATTTTTTCTCTGGTCTTAAGTGCTTGTGAAATATTAATTCCACATTTTGACCCAATATTTGCTCATCAAAATCGAGAATATGTGCTTCAATAGCAAAGTCTTGCTGTCTAATAGTTGGTGCTATTCCGATATTTACAGCAGTAGGTAAAACACGACCATCTTCTAATATGCATTCTGCTGAATAAACCCCATGTGGAGGAATTGCATTATGAAAAGGAAGGATATTGGCAGTAGGGAAACCAAGTTGTTTACCTATACCTCTGCCAGGTATTACTCTTCCCAATATAGAATACCTTCTTCCTAAAAATTGGACTACCTTTTCCATCTCACCTTCCAGAACAAGTTCCCGTATAAGTGAACTACTCACTCTTTCACCCTGAATTATCAAGGGAGGAAACTGTTTCACCTCAAACTTATATTTTTTCCCAAAATCTTTCAATAACTTGAAATCACCTTTTGCTCCTTTCCCAAATCTGAAATCATGTCCAACTAAAATGAAACGGAGTCCTTCAAAGTTTAGTAATATTTTGGTTATAAATTGTTCGGGTGATAAATTTGCAGTTTCTTGATTAAATGGTAGAATTGCTGTAATTTTGACACCTATTTCTTTAAATAAACTTTGTTGCTTTTCTTCGCAAGTTAAGATATTGAGTGGTGCATCGGGCGAGAAATATGTTCGTGGATGGGGTCTCAATACCATTACGCATGGGGTTCCTTTATGAGAATTGGCTAATGAGACAACCTCTTTCAAAATTTCAACATGTCCTAAATGAACACCATCAAAACTGCCGATTGTAAGCACTAAATTTTTATCAGATATTTTAGTTTCTTGAATATCTTTTACAAGTTTCATCGAAATTCCGTTTAACAAAAAACTCGCCTTGGCACTATATATGGTCCCGCTGCGGTTCTTTGTATGGTTGCCAAACCTAAAAATTCACCTTCTTCATTTAACACTTTAACCAATTCATTAGTTCCATCTTGTAATTGTTTTATTTCATCTTTTAATATCTTTCCTCCGTTCCGAAAGATATTTTCTCCATGTTTTGACACGATGACATACGGCAAATCAAGTGCTTCGGCTATGGATATAATATGCTTTGCTAAATCCTCTTTGGATGTGATTGATTCAAGAGATATGGCATTATTCAAATTAAAATTGCCAATCCTTAAGCGTGTTAGTTCTACAAGAATTGCGCCACAGCCTATTTTTTGACCTAAATCGTGACACAAAGTTCGGACATAGGTTCCCCTTGAACATGAGATTCGAATCCATATATAAGGTAAATCTACTTTTAATATTGTAAACTCATCAACCTTTACTTTACGAGGCTGTCTCTCTATTGACAATCCTTCTCTTGCCATTTTGTATAATCTTTTTCCACCAATTTTAATTGCACTTACCATAGGTGGTATTTGCTCAATTTTACCTATAAATTCAGAACAATATCTTTTTATATCTTCTTCTGTTATATTGGCAGGTATTTGATTTTCTGCTACTATGTTTCCATCAATGTCATAAGAATCTGAAACAATGCCTAAACGCATCTTTCCTTCATAAGTTTTATCCATAGAAATAAAGAATTCGGAGAGTCGTGTTGCCTTTCCTACACAGAAGATAAGCAAGCCTGTGGCATTAGGGTCTAAAGTTCCGGTATGACCAATCTTTTTTATTCCTGTTTTTCCCCGCACATAGTCAACAACATCATGAGAGGTCATGCCTGAGGGTTTGTTGATTAATATTATTCCATCCATAGAAAAAGTTATTTCTTTATTTTATTTAGTTCTTTTTCTATTTCTTTAATGAGTTCTGACTTTGCTTTTTCTAATTGGAGATTCAATGTTCCTCCAGCGGCACATCTGTGTCCACCTCCCCCATATTGCGTTAAAAATTCTCCTGAATTGAATTCCTTTCGAGAACGAAGACTAACCTTAGTTTTCTCTGGGCTCATCTCAGTAAATAGGATGCCAACAGTTACACCTTCAATGTCTCTGAGAAAATCAACTAAATTATGGCAATCTTCTAATGTTGCTCCTACCTGCTCAAAATCTTTCTGAGTTAAATAACTATAAGAAATTTTTCCATGTCCTTCTATTCTTGTATGGTTTAAGATACGCTTTAATAGTTCAAACTGTGGAATTGTTTTTGTATCAAATATTTTTGTATTTACTTCCTCAATGTCAAATTGTGTTTCTAACAGTGCAGAAGCAATACGATGTGAACGCGAAGTTGTGTTTGAGTAACGATAGCCACCGGTATCGGTTGTCTGTGCTACATACAAACATGTAGCAGATTCTTCAGTAAAAGGGGTTTCAGTATTTATAAATATTTCTGCAATAATTTCTCCACAAGCGGCATAAGAAGAATCTATGAAACCCATTAAACCGTTTGCTTCTATCGTCTCATGGTGGTCTAATACAACTACTTTATGAGATGGTTTAATATTTTCTGAGACCTCTCCAATACGGTTTAACGAGGAGACATCCAATACTACTACAGTATCTACATCAATTTGTGGAAGTTTTTCATCCTCCAGAAAATAAATTTGATTTGCTCTGGGTAAAAATGAATACATTTTGGGAACAGGTTTCGCAATTAAAGGAATTACTTCTTTCTTCTGCGTTTCGAGCCAATACCATAGCCCGAGTAAACTTCCTATAGCGTCTCCGTCGGGTCTTTCATGAGTAGTTATCATAATCCGTTGTGCAGACAGTATTTCTTCAATAGTAGTTGCTAAATCGAGATGAATAAAAGGTTGTTCTGCTTTTCCTTGATGAATTTTATTAAATACTTCTTCCATTGCATAAACGCGGTCAAGGCTGTCATCAGGGAAGAACCTAATATCTGGGATATATCTTAAATGCAGGTTTTGCCCTATCATAGATTTAACCCAGCCGGTAGAGTTTTGTAAAGCGACAAGAGAACCTTTCCTCTGTTTTTCATCTCCATAAAGACTTACATAAACATTTGCATATCGCAAGTCTTTAGACATTTTCACACCCATGACAGAAACAAAACCAAGTCGTGGGTCTTTAATGCCATCAATTAAAAGTTTTGCAATCTCTTCGCGAATGAATTCTGCTACTCTTTTGACTCTTCCTTTTTGTGTCATAACATTTCAATCCTATAATCAATCATTTCTGCGTCCTTATGAGTGGACGCAAACTTTGCTATTTCATTGAGTTGTTTATTCGTAAATTGATGTTCATTGGATACTACACAAATTGTTATATGTGCTCTTTGCCATAGGTCAAGATAATCCGTTTCTGCAATAGAGCAGTTAAACTTATTCTGTATCTGACTGATTAGACTTTTTACTACACGGCGTTTCTCTTTTAATGAATTTGAACTATATATATAAAAGTCTAAATGTAATATACCAATGGCTACCCCCATTTATTAACCTCCTCTACTTAATGTTTGAGGATTGTTACTAATTAGTTCAAAGAGGGGCGTATTTCCTCCATCCGATAAGTTTCTATAATATCTCCCTCTTTGATGTCCTCGAATTTTTCCAGTTTGATTCCGCACTCAAAACCAGTAGAAATCTCACGAACATCATCTTTACCTCTTTTCAAAGAACTAATTCTATCTTCATATATCACTTTTCCTTCGCGAATAATGCGTGCTAAAGCACCTCGAACTGTAATTCCATCTAATTGAAAACAACCAGCAATATTTCCTAATGATGAAGATTTGAATATCTGTCTAATTTCAGCATGTCCTAAAACCACTTCTTGCAATATGGGTTTTAAAAGTCCGGATAATGCTTTTCTTACATCTTCTAAAATATCATATATAATTTCATATTTTCGTATCTCTACACCTGTTTCTTCTGCCAATTTTTGTGCTCTCGGATTAACACCTACATTGAAACCGATTATAACGGCTTTACTTACCTGAGCCAATAATACATCGGATTCATTTATCTCTCCGACACTTGACCGAACAATTTCAACGCTTACCTGTTCATTACCTAATCCAGAGAGGCTTGATTTCAATACATCGGCAGAACCTTGCACATCGGCTTTGACAAGGATATAGAGTTTTTTCTGTTCACCTAATTCAACCAGGTTATGAAATTCTTCAAGGGTAATAACTTTAGCGGGTTCACCTTTCTGGAATTTTTTAATTTCTTGTCTCTTTTCAGCAATAAGCCTTGCCTTCTTTTCATCATCCACGGCGACAAAAGTATCTCCTGCATCTGGAAGTTCTTCTAATCCGGATATTAGTACAGGAGTTGAAGGAAGTGCTTCCCGAATGTGTTCTCCTTTTGAATTAAACATGGCTCTTATTTTTCCGAAAGTGCTTCCTACAAGGCAAATATCACCTGTACTAAGAGTTCCGTTCTGAACTAATACCCATGCCACTGGCCCAAATCCTCGACTCATTTCTGCTTCGATTACTGTTCCGCGAGCCTTCTTCTTTGGGTTCGCTTTAAGGTCCATCATTTGTGATTGGAGAATAATTAATTCAAGTAACTCATTGACACCTTCACCCGTTTTTGCCGAGATGTTTTTCATAATTGTTTTTCCGCCCCATGCTTCATCAATCAAATCATAAGCAACTAATTCTTGGCGAACACGGTCTGGCTGTGCCTCAGGCTTATCGCATTTGTTTATTGCGACAATGATAGGCACTTCGGCTGCTTTTGCATGGTCAATGGCTTCTATTGTTTGAGGCTGAACCCCGTCATCCGCAGCGACTACTAAAACGACAATATCTGTTATTTTTGCTCCTCTGGCTCGCATTTGAGTAAAGGCTTCATGACCAGGGGTATCAAGAAAAACAACTTTACCACTTGTCGTCATTACTTCATAAGCGGCAATATGCTGTGTAATGCTTCCCGATTCTGTGGCTGCTACATTTGTAGAACGGACACGGTCTAATAGTGATGTTTTACCATGGTCAACATGTCCCATTACCGTTACTACAGGTGCCCGTGGAACTAAGTCTTCAGAGTTATCTATTTCCTCTAATAATATTTCTTCCTCTTCAGGTATAACTAATTGGACATCTACTCCATACTTCTCTGCTATAAAACGAATTGTATCTAAATCAATTAATTGATTTTTAGTCGCCATTATATTCAAATCCATCAAATCTACAATAATATCTGATGGAGAAACATCTAGTATTTGTGATAAATTTTCCACAGTCATTGGTCCAGATACTTCAATAACGGGGACTTCAATTTTTTCCATACTTTCATCAAGAATAGACACTCTTTCCTTTCTTCTCTTTTTCTTTTTTAAATGGAAGGCAGGTCTAAAAGATTTAAACTCTTTGACTGTTGCCGTTGCCTCTTTTATTTTTTCTTGCTCATTGAGAATGGGTTCATACCTAGTTGATTTTCCCTTCCTCTTTTCTCTTTTGTCGAATCTACCTTCTCGTTCTTTTCTCCCTTGAAATAAATGCTCTTTATCTACTATTACCTCTTTTTGACGACTCTTCTCTTTTTTTCTTTTTAATCTCTCCTCTGATTCCCTTTTAACTCTTGCTACGACATCCGGGTCAGGAATAGGTGCATGCTTTAATGGTTTCTTATGTTTTTTCCGCTCTTCAAATTCATATTCTTCCTCGATTTCCGATATCTCCTCGGTATCCGTCTCTGGTGCTTGTGCCATTAATAGTTTTTCATCGAAATCTGCATCATCAATTCGAGTTCTTGTTCCGTTAGAAAGCACAATTTCTACAACTGGTTCCGTTTCTTCTACTGCTCCTCCGATACTAATTCCCAAACCTTGTTCTTTCGGTTTCTTTTTCTTTTTTGCTTCTTCTATATATGTTTTACTTGCAGGTTGGATTTCTTCTTCGGATACTATTTCTGCCCGTTGGATTGTTTTTTGTTCAATAGTTGGTTCTACTACAAGTGTTTTTGTCTTTTCTTTAGACTCTGATACCGCCTCTTTGGATACTGGAAGGTCAACATTTTTGACACTTTTAATCTTCTCTTTTCCCTTTAATGGAGACTTAACCTTTTCTTCTTTCTTATTTAAATCTGGTTCTATCTCCTTTTGAACAGACTTTTTAGAACTCTTTTTCTTTTTTACTTCATGCTCTATTTTTTCTTCTTTTTTCGATGCTTTGGTTTCTTTTATCGGGGTTTCTTTTTTAGTCTTTTCTTTCTTCTCTACAACTTTTGTTTTAGAAGAGACTTTGGGAACTTTTTTTACTTCCTTTTCTTTTTTTGCTTTTGAAGGAGGGGTTTTTTCAACTGCTACTTCTTTTGCCTTTTCTTTTCTCTCTGTTTTTTCTTCTGTTTTTTTCTTTTTTGCTTTGTTTGCTATTTTTTGTTCTTTCGCTTTTTTCTTTGCATCTTTTTCTTCTTTTTCTTTTTTTAATTCATCATATCTTTTGGGATTTTCATCAATGTCAAGCAAATCTTGTATCTGTTCGTCAGTTAAATCTTCATCAAAAGATTCAAGGTCATACAAAGTTTTTAAAATTTCTTTTGCTTTTTCATAAGTTATATTTTCTAAGTTTTTACAAAAACTTTTTAGTTTTGTCATCAGAATGAACCTCCGGGAACAAAGTCCCTACCTTATTACTTATTTCTCGACAGCGTTTTCTTGGTCTGGAACTTGTTCTGCTTTTATATCAATATTCCAACCTACGATTCGCGAAGCGAGCCTTGCATTTTGTCCTTGTTTGCCTATTGCTAGAGACAATTGGTCATGTGGGACCACAACAAGTATTAATTTTTTCTCTTTATTTACTGAAACTTCGATAATATCTGCAGGACTTAGTGCACGCGTGCATAGTTCAGCGGGATCATCACTCCACTCGATAATATCAATTTTTTCACCTCCGAGTTCTTCTACTACGGCACGAACTCTTGCCCCTTTAAGTCCAACACACGCTCCGATGGGGTCAACATTTGAGTCATTGGATACGACAGCGATTTTGCTTCTTTTTCCGGGGTCTCGTGCTACTGCTTTTATTTCTACGATACCTTCATATATCTCAGGAACTTCATTCTCAAACAGGGCACGAACTAAATTTGGAGTTGCTCTCGATAATATAATTACAGGTCCCCTCTGATTTTTGTCTTTTCTTTCCACTTTCAATACATAAGCCTTAATTCTATCGTTTTGACGATAGATTTCACCTGGGGTTTGTTCTTTAGAAGGTAGTATTGCTTCTGCTTTTCCTAAAGTAACAATTATGTCTCCTTTGTTGATTTTCTTGACAGAGCCTGTAACAAGGTCTCCTTCCCTTTGTTTAAATTCTGCGAATATCTGCTCTTTTTCAGCCTCTTTTATCTTTTGAATAATTACATTTTTTGCTGACTGTGCTGCGATTCTCCGAAAACCTGAAATTTCTACTGGAACCTTTAATAGGTTTCCTATGGCTGCATCTGGATTCATTTTAAGGGCTTCATCAAGGGAAATTTGAGTAGCAGGTTCTTCTATTTTTTCTGATACAGTTCTAATCTCAAAGACTTTGAATTCGAGGGTATCAGGGTCAAGTTCTACGACTACTTTTGACCTTTGACCAATCTCTTTTTTTGCAGCGGCTTCTATAGCACTACGAATTGCCTCTAAAAGGGCATTGCGGTCTATATTCTTTTCTAATTCTAACTGGTCGAGTATTATTTTTAATTCCTGGTTCAAAAGTTTTTCTCCTTTTTTACCGAATCAGATTTACATGTTTGAGGTTTTCCATGTGTATCTGGAATATTTCACCATTAACATTTACAAGCACCATTCCATTTTCGATACCTTGTAAAATTCCTTTAAAATTTTTTTTGCCATTAACAGGCATATCCGTTTGAACTTTAATAGGTTCTCCTGAGAAGCGAATAAAATCCTTCTCTCTTCTAATTGGGCGGTCAAAACCTGGAGAAGACACCTCAAGCATGTATTTTTCTTTTTCTATCTCAATGGTGTCTAGCACATTGCTTAATACACGCGAAACAGCAGCACAATCATCAAGAGTTATTGGATGTAAAGGACTATCAATGAAAATCCGCAATACTTTAGAGTGACCATAAGTTCCGAACTCTAATTCAATTAGTTCGAAACCTTGTTCCATTACATAAGGCTCTAATAGTATCCACAATTTATTTATTCTTTCTTTTGCGAACACTTAAATTTCCAAATTTTATGTGTTTATAATAAGAAAGAGTGGGTTTGCACCCACTCTATTATTATTTTAATAGGTATTTATTTTAACACAGAAAGAGTTATTCTTTCAATAAATTTAAATTATTCCGATTGCATAATTCCTAAATTGTCTGTCCCCTCTACGATATGAGTAATAGTAATTTGAACAATAAGTACACTCTTTTGAAATAAATATTTTACCTTCATTTATTCCAATATTTAATAATTGTTTTTTGTTTGATTGCCATAAATCTACAGTATTTTTATTGGTTACTACTAAACCATCTTTAGAACAAAGGCCTAATAGTTTATCAGGCAAATGATAACAACATGGACCTATTGATGGACCTATTATTGAGATAATATCATCAGGGTTTGAATTAAATTTGTTAACAAATATATTTACTGCTTTAATTACAATGTGTTTTCTTGTTCCTTCTCTACCAGCATGAATGATACCTAGCACAATCTTATTTGGGTCAAAAAGGAATATTGGAACACAATCTGCTACAGAGATACATAAAGCAATTTCTGGAATTTGTGTAATTATCCCATCGGCAACTATTGTTTCTTGGTATTTATCTTCAATGATGCAGATATTATCGGAATGTTGCTGATTCACGCGGTATAATATTTTTGTATAAATGCTGTTTAAATTGAGAATATACTTTATAGATTCTGTTGAATTATTTATCAGGGGATAGCCGTTCCAGTCTTCTTTTCTTATAATACCTGCATATTTTAGTCCTGATTTTTCAATCTGTTCAAAGTGAAACAACTTTACTTGATATCATCCTCTTAATTTTACAGGTTTACTATAATATATATCTGGTTAAGTCTCGACTCTCTAATATGGTTTGCAATCTGTTTTCTACCATCTCTTTGTTGATTAGTATATCTTGATTTTGATAATGCTGAATATCAAACATTATATCTTCAAGGACAACCTCCATAATTGTATACAGTCTACGGGCGCCAATGTCTTCTGTCTCTTGGTTAATTTTCTCGCAATACTCTGCCATTGATTCTATTGCATCATCAGAAAACTTAATTTCTATCTGTTCTGTTTCCACCAGTTCTGTATATTGTCTAATCAAAGAATTCTTTGGTTCTGTTAGAATCCTTTTGAAGTCCTCTTTATTTAGGCTCTTTAGTTCTACGCGAATAGGAAATCTTCCTTGAAGTTCGGGTATCAAGTCGGAAACCTTTGTCATGTGAAAAGCACCCGCAGCGATAAATAAAATGTGGTCTGTTTGGACAGGGCCATATTTTGTTATCACTGTGCTCCCTTCTACAATAGGTAATATATCTCTCTGGACGCCTTCCCGTGATACATCAGGTCCATAAGTGGAAGCGCCACCATGCGATGCAATTTTATCTATTTCATCAAGGAAAATGATGCCTAAATTCTGAACACGGTCAATAGCCTCGCGGGTTACTTGTTCTAAATCAATCAAGTCTTGCAATACCTCTACCTCTAATAGTTTTCTCGCTTCACTTATTTTTACTTTTCTTTTTTTTGGTGATTGTGGCATAATCTTTCCAAACATTTCTTGTAATGTAATCTCCATCTCTTCAAGACTTGACCCAGAAAGGACTTGCATCAAAGGTAGTGTTTTTGAGTCTTTAATCTCAACCTCTATCTCTTTATCTTCAAGTAATCCTTCCCTTAACCGTTCTTTTAATATTTCTTTAGCCTTGTAGAATGTATGCTCTTGTGTTGTCTCAACAGGTTTTTCATCTTCCTGTGAAGGGTCAAAAGGTCTATATTCCTTATTTAGTCTGGGTTGTTTAGGTAAAAGTAGTTCAAGTAGCCTTTCTTCTACAATTTTCTGTGCCTCTTCCCTTTTCTGAGTCTTCATTTCTTCTTTTACCATATTCACTGCGACATCTACTAATTCTCTTATCATAGACTCACAATCTCTACCGACATAACCAATTTCCGTAAATTTGGAGGCTTCTACCTTGATAAATGGGGCATTTACAAGACGAGCCAAACGACGTGCTATTTCTGTTTTCCCAACCCCTGTAGGTCCAATCATAATTATATTTTTAGGAATAATGTCGTCTTTCAATTCTGAACTTATTCTCTGTCGTCGCCAACGATTTCTAAGAGCAATTGCGACTTTTTTCTTTGCCACATCCTGGCCAACTATGTATTTATCCAATTCTTCAACTATCTTTTTTGGAATGAATTCTTCTTCTTTTAGCATGTTAAATCCCCTAATTTGTCTAATTTTTCAAGTCTTCGCTGATGCCTTTCTTCACCTGAAAAAGGTGTATTCAACCATATATTAATAATTTCTAAGCACTGTTCTATGCTTAATATTCTTCTACCTAAACAAAGGGCATTGGAGTTATTGTGTGTGCGTGCTAATTTAGCCATTAAAGGCGTAGTGCAAACTGTGGCTCTAATTCCACGGAAACGATTTGCACTCATAGAAACGCCAAGACCTGTTCCACAGAGTAGTATTCCCATTTCTACTTCGCCTTTCAAAAGTCCTTCACATACTGCCTTTGCAAAATCAGGATAATCAACAGGGTCAGCACTAAAAGTGCCATAATCCACAACTTCTATCCCTTTGTCTTTAAGATATTCAACAATGGTAGGTTTGTATAAAGGTGGAGGTCCTTCATAGCCAGCGTGGTCACAACCAATTCCAATTTTCATATTTTATTCCTTTCTACCTTATTTTCATTCTTAAAGTCCGTTCCAATTCTTCTCTTTTTATAACCCCTTCTCTAATTATCTTTCCTGTTTCAGTTTCAAATATTGTGGAAAGTTCCGATGACATTGACGATTCACCTTCAATGGCTATTGAGATACTCTCTATTGAAAGTTCTGAAACAGAGGTCGCAGGTTTTTCTCCTGTCCTATTGGCAGAGGTAGAGGTAATAGCATGTCCAAACTCCAATGATAATTTTTGGGCTATAGAGTGAGAACTCCAGCGAACACAAACTTTACCTTCTTTATCAGTAAGTTTAGGAGATAATTTACAGTTAGATGGTAGTAATAATGAAAGTGGTCCGGGCCAAAAATTAAGCATGCATGTTATATCAATATCGGAAATTGAAGTAACAAGTTCTTTTATTTGTGTAAGTTTGCCTATCACCAACAGTACAGGTTTATCTTCAGGCCGCCCTTTCACTTTGAATAATTTTTCGATAGCGGCTTCAGAAAAAGGATTCACAGCAAGTCCGTAGACAGTCTCGGTCGGATATGCAACAATTTCATCGTTTTTCAAAGCGTCTACTGCTTGCTGAAACCCTTCTTCATCTGGTAACACTATTTTCATAGTTGAAACACCTTAAAAACTTTGCCATTTTCTGAAATGCTAATGCACGATGACTGATTTTATTCTTCTCTTCTGCTGAAAACTCTGCAAAGGTATTCTCATAATCTAATGGGACAAAAACAGGGTCATAACCAAAACCCTGTTCTCCATAAGGTTGGATTGAGATATGACCTTTGATTTCTCCCCATTCACAATGGGAAAACCCATCAGGCATAACAAGCATTGCACAACAAACAAAGCGTGCAGTCCTTTCGTGCCATGAAACGCCTTCCATTTCTTGTAATAATTTTTGTATATTTTTTTCTGAATCCCCTTCTATACCTGCATATCTTGAAGAGTAGACTCCGGGTCTACCATCAAGAATATCCACTTCTAATCCTGAATCATCAGCCAGTGCCGGTAATTGAAGCATATTTGCACAGGCTCTGGCTTTTATAAGTGCATTTTCTTCATAGGTTGAACCTGTTTCTTCTGGAAGAATTACGGTCGGAAAATCTCTTAAAAATTTCATTTCCCAATCAGGTATATCCATAATTTCCTTGATTTCATGGTATTTATTCTGGTTACCTGTTGCAAGAACAAGAATTTTTTTATTTTTCATTCCAACCAATTACCTTTTTTTGTATTTCAATAACCTGCTGAATACCACATTCAGCAAGGTCAATGCATTTATTCAATTGTTCGCGAGTAAATGTGCCATGTTCGCCACTACCTTGAATTTCAATTAATTCATTTTTAGAATTCATTACAAAATTCATGTCCACGGTAGCCTGGGCATCCTCAAAGTAATCCAGGTCTAATAAATATTCATTATTTACCCATCCCACACTCACAGCAGCGCATATATCTATCACAGGAATCTTTTTTAGAAAACCTTTACCTACTGAGGATTCTAATGCGTCATAGACAGCGACAAAGCCACCTGTTATAGAAGCGGTTCTTGTCCCACCATCAGCCTGGATTACATCACAATCAACTGTTACCTGGCATTCTCCTAATTGACCAAGGTCAAAAACTACTCTTAAACTTCTACCAATCAGCCGACTAATCTCTTGAGACCTTCCTTTCCGAATAGATTCCCTATCTCCTCTCTGAGAAGTGGCTCCTGGAAGCATACCATATTCAGCAGTAATCCAACCTCGTCCCGAATCTCTTAGCCATGGTGGTAGTCTATTTTCTACAAAAGCAGTGCATATTACCTTTGTATCTCCAAAGGAAACCAAAACAGAGCCGTGTGCATGCTTTGTATAATTTCTCTCAATCGTAATAGGTCGAAGTTCATTATTTGCTCGATTATAAGACCTCTGCATATTCGTTATTTTCCTCAACATTTGCAAGTCAAAAGGATAATAAACAAATTTCTTTTGCATCTAATATCTACCGACAAGTTTATAAATTATCTATACAACACAAACTTAAATAAGATAAAATTATGGTAAAGACGGAACGGGTGGTGTATTGTTTTGTAGTTCAATTTCGAGCAGTCTTTTCTTAATTGCTTCGTCCTCTTCTCCAATATTATTATCCTTCGCCTCTTTTTGTGTTTCTTTCACATCTTTATGATATTTCTTTATCAGATTTTCCCAGATAGGGTCTTCCTGCAATACTTCTACTGTTTTTTTAAGTTGCGAGTCTTCAATTGTCTCTTCGGATGCATTCTTCCTGCGGAAATATTCTTTCATTAGTTTAACGGCATCTTCTCCTGCTGTTTTAGCAATCTCATTTAGCAACTGTTCTTGTTCCTGTATTTTTTCTTGTGATATACGAACCATCTCATTACCGGAAACAGTCCCGTGATTTTGTTCATTTATCTTTGTTGGGTCTTTTTCGTAAGACTTATACATCTGCAAAGCCAACAGTCGCTCTTCTTCATCTGTCATAACGACTTCAATATCTGGCAATATACCCTGATGGTCTATTGTAACACCTGCTGGAGTATAGTAAAGGGCAGTTGTTAATCTAAGTGCTGTTTCATTTTTCGGTGGTAAAGGTATAATTGTTTGAACACTACCTTTTCCATAAGTTTTCTCACCGACAACAAGCGCTCTCTGATGATATTGTAATGCACCTGTTACAATTTCTGAGGAACTTGCTGTCTGGTCATTCACAAGAAGTATTATAGGTATATTTAAGGGTAATATAGGCTTATTCTTAGTTTTTAATTCTAAATCTTTACCATCTTCCTGAGTTAATTGTCCTCTACTTCGAGTATATGTTACCAGTGAATCTTTTGGAAGGAAAAGTTCACAGACCTGCTGTGATGCAGTTAATAATCCACCGGGATTCCACCTTAAATCCAGAATAAGCCCTTTAATGCCTTTGTCTAACATTTCTTTAACTGCCTTTTTTATATCGTTTGCAGTATTCTCCTTAAAATCAGAAATGCGTATATAGCCGTAACCAGAAGGTAGAATTCTATTTTCTTTTATACTTTCCAAAGGAACTTTTGCACGTTCAACCATAACATCAAAAGTCTCATTGTTTTTTTCTGAATGAGGTCTTTCGATAGTTAATTTTACCTTTGTGCCAATAGGCCCACGAATTTTCTCTGCTGCTGCACTTAATTTTTCCTGTTCTGACATACCTGGCTTCCAGAGTTGTTCCACAGGCACATCATCAATCTTTCGAATAATATCAAAGGGTTTTAACCCGGCACTTATTGCAGGAGAATTAGGTATAGGCATAAAAACAATTACATTTTGATTATCATCCATTTTTATCGAGACTCCGATTCCTTCAAACTCTCCTTGAGTATCATCGCGCAGTGTTTTTAGGTCAGAAGCACTTACATAAGAACTATGTCGGTCGAGACTACTCATCATGCCGACTAAAGCACCTTCTACCACTTTATTAATATCTACCTCTCTTACATATTCATCAAGTATTGTTTGTAATGTGTGCCCAATCGGCTCAATCGCTTGATATATGTCTGTTTTATTGCCTTGAGCAGATATTTTAGGTGCAAAACCGTTAGTCAAAAGAGCAATTATTGCTAACAGAAAAATAAAAATAGATAAAAATTCAAACTTGCTATTTCGATTTGCCATATTTTTAATCCTATTGTTTTTAGTAATTTAATATCACAAAAATATTGAGTGTAGTTTATCAAATTTTACGATATAACTTCGAATACCAAATCTATTAAGAATGCTTATATAAGAAACTCTTAAAATTTTAATCTCCTCTTGTGTTATAATTTTATTCTTAAATCTTGATGATTAGAAGTCTTTATATTTGTTAATTAGGAGTAATAATTTTGTATGCCAAATAAAGATAATAATCATGAACAAAACAATTTAACAAATGGAACTCTTCCTGTTCCAACTACTTTTGATATTCCCGATACTTTACCTCTATTAATATTAGAAGATATTGTAGCATTTCCAATGGCAATGATTCCTATACATGTTACAAGTTCCAAAGAAAAGATGTTAATTGAGGATGTATCTAAATCACATCGCCTTGTTGCCTTATTGACAGTGAGACCTGAAAAAGAAAATCAATCTACAAAATCTCAATTTAGCACTTACTCCATCGGTTGTATCGGAAGAATTCTTCAGGTTCATAATGTTCCTGATGGAAGTTTAAATGTTCTTATTCAGGCTACACAAAGATTTTTTTCTGGTGGTATTATGCGTGAATCACCCTACCCAATTGTAAAAGTGCTGTTGATAGAAGAGCCTGAAATCAATATAAAAGAAATTGAGCCTGTCGCACTTGCAATAAAAACACAGATGGAAGAATTAGTTAAAAATAATCCTAATATTCCAGAAGGAGCTGCGTCTTTTCTGAGCAGTATTGAAGACCCCGTTTTCCTCCTTGCATTAGTCGCTACCAACATCAGATTGAAAGTTGAGGAACGACAGGAAATTTTGGAGACCCCTGATTTGAAATCTCGTATGCTTAAATTAGTGGAAAAGTTACAATATCAGGTTGAAGTTGCTCAGGCTTCTACAAAAATTAGAGAGGATGTCCAGAAAACTATTGAAAAAAGTCAAAAAGAATTTTTCTTACGAGAGCAATTAAAAGCCATACAAAAGGAATTAGGAGATACCGAAGGAAAGGAACATGAAATTAGTGAATATAAACAAAAAATTGAGGCATTGAAAACACCAGAAGAGACAAAAAAAGAATTGGTGCGTGAATTGAATCGTCTCTCTTATATGAATGAGCAATCCCCAGAATATCATGTAATCATCTCTTATTTAGACACAGTATTGGAACTACCATGGGGCATGCTCACAGAGGACAGACTTGACTTAAATGAAGCAGATAAAATTTTAAATGAGGACCATTATGGATTGGATAAGGTAAAGAAGCGGATTTTAGAGTATCTGGCTGTTAGGAAATTGAAGCCAGATACTCATGGTCCTATTTTATGTTTTCAAGGTCCACCAGGAGTAGGAAAAACTTCATTAGGACAATCCATTGCTCGTTCGTTAGGAAGAAAATTTGTTCGTGTCGCTTTGGGTGGTATTCACGATGAAGCAGAGATTAGAGGACATAGAAGAACATATATTGGTGCTATGCCGGGAAGAATTATATCAGGGATACGAAAAGCAGGTTCTCAAAATCCAGTATTTATGTTAGACGAAATTGATAAATTAGGCGCCGATTTTCGAGGGGACCCATCCTCTGCATTACTTGAAGTATTAGACCCAGCACAAAATCACTCTTTCGTTGACAATTATATTGGTGTTCCCTTTGACCTATCCCATGTCCTATTTATTGCTACGGCAAATGACCTTGAACCTATTCCATGGGCACTTCGCGACCGTATGGAAGTGCTAACTTTGCCCGGATATACCCTTGAAGAAAAAATTGAAATTGCAAAAAGATACCTTATACCTCGCCAGATTGAAGCACATGGACTTAAAAGAAAACACTTATCTATTCGAAAAGACGCTCTGGAAAAAATTATTTCAAATTATACACGAGAATCTGGGGTCCGCAATCTTGAGCGTGAAATTGCAAATATATGTCGAAGGGTTGCAAAGCAGGTTGCTTTAAATAATAACGAAAAAGCCATTATAACAAAAGAGAATCTCAAAGAATATCTGGGTCCAGAAAGGGTTTACAATGATTTTATCTCACGCACTAAAATACCTGGTGTAGTAATTGGTCTTGCCTGGACACCCACAGGTGGAGATATTTTATTTATTGAGGTTACATCAATGCCCGGAAAAGGCAACCTTTTGCTTACTGGACAATTAGGTGATGTCATGAAGGAATCAGCACAAATAGGATTGAGTTATTTGCGTTCAATTGCACCTAAACTTAACATTTCTAACGAAGTATTTTCTAACAACGATATTCATATTCATGTCCCGTCAGGGGCTGTTCCGAAAGACGGTCCAAGTGCTGGTGTTACTATACTTACTGCATTAACCTCGTTGCTAGCAAAAAGATGCGTTCCACACGACCTCGCTATGACAGGAGAAATTACATTAAGCGGAAGTGTCCTGCCTGTTGGAGGGATTAAGGAAAAGGTATTAGCAGGTGCAAGAGCCGGAATTAAACAAATTATTTTACCCCAAAAGAATAAAGATGACCTTGAAGAAGTGCCCGTAACTGTGCAAAGAAAAATTAAGTTTCATTGGGTTTCTCATGTAAACGAAGTGTTGAAAATTGCACTCGGTATTGATATTGCAAAGTAACAATTATGAACAAAGAGTCTATTATAAATTCCTTAAGGGAATTGGCTAAATATCTCGAAATAGACGGAGAGAACCCTTTCAAAATTCGCTCTTACTTAAAAGCAGCCGATACTCTGGAACATACAACAGAGCCCATCGAACACCTTATTGAAAGTGGTCAGCTGCGACAATTGGAAGGGATTGGTGAAGCAATTGAAAAAAAGATTATGGCATGGTATCACAATGAATCTGTGCCTACACTTGAAAAGGTCAAAAGTAAATATCCACCTTCATTATTAGAACTGTTTGAAGTCCAATCTCTGGGTGCAAAACGAATTAAAAGTCTATTTGACAACCTGCATATAACCAATCTCGATGAACTATATCAGGCTTGCCTTGAAGGTAAGGTATCAACTCTACCCGGGTTTAATAAAAAAATAGAAAATAAAATTATTGAGAGTATTAAATTGCTAAACCAGTGGCGAGCGCAATTTCTTCTATTCGACGGATTCAATGTAATAAATAAGTTTCTCGATGAAATAAAGGATATTGTCAGTCTCGAAAACATATTTGTCGCTGGGAGTATACGAAGATATGAGGAAACAATAAGGAATATCAATCTACTCTTTTTGACTAATACTCTTGAACAAATAAGACAAAAGTTAATTAATTTTTATTCAGACAAAATAGAAACAAAGTCAGGTGCACCTTTAATAATTAAAAAATTTAATATACCAATTATTGTTCATTTCGCTGACAAAAAAGATTTTGGGTCAAAAATGGTCTTTTACACGGGCTCGAAAGAATATATTGATAAAGTAGTAAACCAGTGTTCACAAAAAAAATTTTCTTTCTCAAATAATGGATTATTTGATAAAAATGGCAATAAAGTCACAACAGAAACAGAAGAAGATTTCTTTACTCAAACACATATACCTTACTTACCACCTGAGCTACGAAATATCTATGATGACATGGAATTTGTATACAATCATGCGGAAAAACTTATAAACACTAATGATATTAGAGGTGTAGTTCATTGCCATACCCTTTACAGTGACGGTAGGAATTCCATCTCTGAACTAGCAGATTATTGTATAAAAAAGGGATTTGATTATCTTGTAATCTGTGACCATAGTCAATCTGCTGGCTATGCAAATGGATTGTCGCCACAAGTCATAATTAAACAACACGCTGAAATAGACCAACTAAATAAAGTATATGCACCTTTCCAAATTTTGAAAGGGATTGAATGTGATATTAAGTCAGATGGAAGTTTAGATTACCCGGCTGAAATTCTAGCGACTTTTGATGTAGTAATCGGCTCTATCCATACAAAACTTGATATGGACATAAAAAATGCGACACAACGATTAATTAAAGCAATTGAAAATCCTTACCTGCATATATTAGGTCACCCAAGCGGTAGACTTCTACTTAGCCGCAAAGGATACACATTAGATATGGAGGCTATCCTTAACGCCTGTGCTAAAAACAATGTAAGTATTGAGATTAACGCAAATCCAATGAGATTAGATTTAGATTGGAGAAATATTTATAAAGCACAGGGAAAAAATATAAAATTTGTTATTTCTGTAGATGCCCATGGAATCGAAGGTATAAATGATTTTGAATTTGGCGTCTACATAGCACGAAAAGGGATTTTAACCCCCAGCGATGTTCTCAATACTAAAAACGCGGAAGAATTCAAAAGTTGGATAAAACAAAAGAAATAAAACGACTTAGAGATAAAGCAAAAATAATCTATGAACATTTGAGTAAAATTTATCCAGAGGCTCACTGCACATTAAACTATTATTCACCATTTGAACTTCTTATTATGACCATTCTTGCGTCCCAATGCACAGATGAACGAGTAAATCAAGTATGTAAAACCTTGTTCCAGAAATTGAAATCTCCACAAGATTTTATTGATATAGGACAAAAAAAATTAGAAGCCCTAATTAAACCTGTTGGATTTTACAGAAACAAGGCAAAACATATCATCAAAACCTGTAAAATGTTAGTAGAAAATTTTAAGGGTGAAGTGCCTGATAAAATGGAAAACTTGTTACTATTACCGGGTGTGGGCAGGAAAACTGCAAATGTTATCCTTGGCGAGTGTTTTAATACACCAGGGATTATTGTGGATACTCATTGCAGTAGATTAGCACAACGATTAGGATTAAGTAACGCTAATGACCCACAAAAAATTGAAAAAGATTTAGAAAAACTTTTATCTCCTGAAAAGTGGACATTTTTTTCCCACCTATTTGTGTTTCATGGGCGGAATATCTGTCTTGCTCGGAAGCCCAAATGTATCGAATGTGTTATAAGCAAGTTTTGCAATTTTTACAATCATACGAAAAATAACAAATGAAAGCAAATAAGAATAAAAATAATCACAATAACACAAATAATGATACAAACAAAATCAGCATCTCTACTCCTTTGGCTATTTCCATCATCATCTATACAATATCAGTTTTAATTATAGACCTACTGGCAACATTTAATATTCATTTCATTTTTAACTGGGGAATTTTCAACATTGACCTTTCATATATTCTTAATAAAATACCAGCATTTAGAAATTCCTTATTTTCATTTCTTTTTATTGATTTTGACCTTAGAAAATTTTTTCTGTGGTTAATCATCCCAATCATTATTTTCAACAAGGCGGTTGATTTCTATTGGTTTTCATTCAAATCATGGAAAAAGAACGATTATTTTATTCTTTTGGGGGTAAGCATATTGTGTGTGGCTTCTTTAGTCTTTGTTATCCTCTCCCCCACTCTTAGTTCCTATTATCTCGGCTTTAAAACATTACCTTTCAATCAAAAGGTTATAATTTTCTTTCAACAAATTTTCTGGATTATTTCATGGCTATTGGGCTGGGAATTTTTAAATCGGCATCTCCTATTGCGTGCATGCCTCAGACTGAACAAAAAATATGCATGGATTTTCGTTCCAATTGTAGAGACTGTTTACCACATCCACAAAGCATTTTTAGAGATGATTGGAATGTCTATGTTTTCCATATTTGCCTGCCTATGGACTATTCGCAAAGAAAATAATTTATTGGCTTTCCTCTGCCACCTATTAATTGAACTTGGTTTAGTAATACTGTTACTGAATAAATAGAGACTTCTAAAAAGATTGCATAATTTTGGTTCATGGAATAAACTTTATTTTTAAATAGGACAGATTTGGAGAATTGTCTTTTAAATAAATTGTCGTTCAGGAGAGTTTGAAACCATATTTATTTAGTAACATTGTGTCTGTCAATGTAAGTGTAAAGCCATTGAATAAATTATCCATACATTTGATTGGTTGTTTTACAAAACAAAAATGTCTTTAATAATTAGGCATTCTTTTTTATCTGTATAAAACAATAAGGTTATAATACCGCATAAATTAGAAGGATTAAGGATTATGTATGTAAAGAGAAAAGAGATAGATTTGATAAAAAGGTTTATGGAGGAAATTTCATCTTATATTGTAGATATGTATAATAAAAAGGATGAAGTTACTATATCAACGAAGAGAGATGAGACAGATTTTTTAACAGAGGTTGACCTCTTTGTGCAGAGTTCTTTTGTTAAGAAAGTCAAGAAGGAATTCCCTGATGATATCGTTGTTGGCGAGGAAGCAGGATTATCTAATTATCCTGAAAATTACGAAGGTCGTGCATGGATAATAGACCCGATTGATGGCACAGGAAATTTTGTTCGTAGTTATTTTCCTGCCTTTGCAGTAGCCATCGCTTTTGCGAATAAAAGGGAATTGTTAAGTTCAGGGGTTTTGGTGCCTATTACAGGTGATATGTTCTTTGCAGAAAAGGGAAGTGGAGCGTTTTGTAATGGGAACAAAATACAGGTATCTAAAAAAGAGAGATTGAGTGAAAGTTGTATGCATCTTGATTTTGGTCGAAGGTTAAGGCGGAAAGAGAGGTTACCTTATTTTATTGAGCCTCTTTTAGCAATAGGTCAGATTAGGTGTATTGGTTCTGCTATTTCATCATTGGTTCAAGTATCTATGGGAATTGCAGATGGATATATTCATCCATCGTTGCAGCCCTGGGATTATGTAAGTGGGCAATTGATTCTTGAAGAGGCAGGGGGAAAAATTACACAGACAGATGGCTCACCTCTTCAACTATTTAGTGATAATAAGGGGATTATTGCTTCCAATGGTTATATTCACGATGAATTACTTCAGGTTATTAACAAATCTCTGGAAGAATACGAGGGATTAGGGAGAATTTAAGATTTTTTTTATTGCTTCGGGTTTAGCATGGACAGCATCATAGAAATCAGTTGGGGCACAGCCGCATTTTAAGGCGTCATAACTCCCATAAAAGGGTATATCCAAAGAAGTAAGAATATCTTTCATACATTTTTCAACATCAATAATAATTTTGTATATTTTGTTCTGGCATAAAATTTCATAGGAACGAGGATGAATAGGTATCAGAATTACTTTTACCTGAACACCATCTTCCTTTACCATTTTGAGAAATTTTTCAAAAATTATTTTTCTGGTAGGGTCTAAATTTCTATAGTTGACCAATCCTTCAGGGTGCTTGAAAGCATATCTTTCTGCTTTTAATTCAACTTCGCGTGGCGTTTTCTGCGTTCGAGAGGTTTCGTAAATAATACTTCCATCAGGGCGAACAACCTTCTCTTTGGTCTCAAAATCTTTTATAGGTGTAGGACGCTGAAGTTTTCCCACAACTAAAGCAGGAAGGTAGCGCATAGATTCATGAAAATAGCCGGGTGATAAAATTTGCAAATACCTTGGGTCTATCCATTGAACAATGACATCAGTCAAGGTTGTATGTTTTTGTATTTGCATCCTTTCAAGTGCATGACGATACTCCTGGTAGAAATGAAATGCACTTTTGGCATATCCATTAAAATAGTGTAAATCAGGACACAAAATAATTTCTTTTGGAAGTTTGTTTACTTCATAAAGAATTTGATAGTTAGCAATAATGTCTTCTATATTAGCCGAAGGAAGGCTATAATTCAGCAAGAATTGGTCTGGAAAGAATGAAGAATCTATGACCATGGCACGACTTGAACCGAGAACAACAATATCTGGTTTACGATTCAATGAGAGTGTTCGTTCTTTTATTATTTTTCGATAATCTACATTTATAGCATTTATGACCCCATAACCCTCATTAAGCCACTGCGCAATTTGTTTCTCCTGTGATTTTCGTAATAAACCCGAAGGGTCAACCAGTATATTTACCCCTAAAAAGAACAGAAAAAAAGGAAGTAATAAGATGATGGGAAGTATATTTAGCCAGAATGATTTTCTCATAATGTTCCTTTAAAATTGAAAATAAATAAAGGGTGAACTATTCCAGACACCATAAAATGCAAGTATAAATAGGAGGAGATAATATCCAGCCCACCGTATCACCGCATTTCTTTGTTCAAATTTCTCTCTTAAAGAAATACCAAACTCCTGAAATGCTTCTACTGCTATCAGGAATAATAAAGCAACAATAGCCACATGAAATTCCTGTTCCGTAGGCATTCCTAAACTGACCACAAAGTCGTCAAAATCCAGTCCCCTTGTTGGGTGTGTCCAACCTGTTAATAAATGAGACCAGATATAAAACACATCGCTTATTTTTTCTGCTCGAAATGAAACACCAAAGAATAAAAAGATGGAATAGGTTATAAGGATTTGTATTCCTTTATGAATTTTTGGAAAGTGAGTTAAGCCAATTTTCTTAACAATTGTTTTGCGTATATCCCTTGTTAGTAGAGAGATTACCAGACATACTCCAATTGAAAACCCCCAGAAGATATAAGTCCAATTAGCCCCATGCCAGATGCCACTTAATGTGAAAACAATTATTAAGTTTTTACAAGTATTAAATGCACCATAACGACTACCACCTAGAGGAAAGAAGACATAGTCACGAAACCAATTCATTAATGAGATGTGCCATCTTCGCCATAATTCTGGTGTAGAACGAGAAAAGTAGGGTCGTTCAAAGTTCTGGATTAAGTTTATACCTAAAATTTTTGCAGAACCTACGGCGATATCCGAATAGCCAGAAAAATCACAGTATATCTGCCAACTTAAGAAAAATATAGAGATAAGGAGTCCAAAACCTTCATGAGATTGGGGATTGGCAAAAACATAAGCAGACATCATTCCTAAACGGTCTGCAACTACGACTTTTTTGAATAGTCCCCAAGCCATAAGTTTTAGTCCATCACTGAACCGTGTTACATCGAAATCGTGGGTCTGTTTAAGTTGGGGGATAAGGGACTCTGCTCTCTCAATAGGTCCTGCTACTAATTGAGGAAAGAAACTGACATATAGAGCAAAATAACCAAAGTGTTTTTCAGCAGGAATTTTTCTACGATATACATCTATGGTATAGGCTAGCGACTGAAATGTATAGAAGGAAATTCCAATAGGTAGAAGTAAGGAAGAATAGTGAGTATTTAGTGGAATGTTAAAAAAGTCAGATAGTTTTACAATGCTATCCATAAAAAAATTGTAATACTTAAAAGTAAAAAGTATTCCAAGATTTACAAGTAAACTAATAGATAGGATTATTTTCCTTTTAGATTCTTCCTCCGTCTTGCTTAATAATAATCCGATAAAATAATCTACCGTAGTAGTAGTAAGCAGAAGCAGGACATAAATAGGTATCCATGCCATATAAAAATAATAACTTGCAAGGAGCAACCAAAGCCAACGGAATCGGTATGGCAGTAAGAAATATATAGAAACAGCAATTGGGAAAAATATAGCAAAATGAACAGAGTTAAAAAGCATGGTTTACAAACATATCCATCTTAATTTGTTGTTTTTGTTAATGTTAATGCAACAAATATTTGCTTGTTAAATTTGAAAAATAATGCCATTTATGAATTTTACACTTTCTGTTTTTAATAATTTATTATTAGCCCTTGACAACAAAATTTACTAATTTGCCGGGGACATAGATTTCCTTAATGATTTGTTTCCCTTGCAAATAGGGTAAAATTTTTTCTTCACAACGGGCTTGTTCTAATATTTCTTTATCACTTAAGGTTATAGAAATGGTTATTTTCCCTCTTAATTTTCCATTTACTTGTATTGGTATTTCAATTGTATCCTCTTTTATGAGATTTATGTCGTATTGAGGCCATGGTTCGTAAGCCAGAGTTTTTTGATGTCCCAGTCGTTGCCAGATTTCTTCTGCTATATGAGGTGCAAAAGGTGAGAGGATAAGAATAAATTTTTCCCCGACTTCTTTATCCATCTTCTCAGTTTTGTTTGCTAAATTTACGAATTCCATCATTTTCGCAATAGCAGTATTGAATTGAAGCTTTTCAATATCATCTGCCACTGATTTGATTGTTTTGTGAAGTTCTCTTACAATTGTTGAATCGCCACCTGTTTCTACAAATTTTGATGTTATTTTTCCATTATCATCAATGAATAGGCTCCATATCCTCCTCAAAAAACGATAGACTCCTTGAATCCCTTCATCTGTCCATGGTTTGTCTCTCTCTAATGGTCCCATAAACATCTCATACATGCGCATAGCGTCCGCACCATATTTTTTAATTACTTCGTCAGGGTTGACCACATTGTAGCGGGACTTACTCATCTTTTCAATTTTTGTTTCAACGGGTATATTTGTGCCTTTCACAAACCATTGTCCATCTCTCTGTTCAACCTGATGGGGATAATAATATTTTCCGTTACTATCCTGATAAGAATAGGCAAGTATCATACCTTGATTAAATAATTTTTTGAAAGGTTCACTTGTAGATACATATCCAGCGTCATAAAGAACTTTATGCCAGAAGCGTGAATAAAGTAGGTGTAAAACTGCGTGTTCTGCGCCACCGATATACAGGTCCACAGGCATCCAATATTTTTCCGCTTCTTTTGACCATGCCTCTTTGTTGTTTTGTGCATCCACAAATCTTAAAAAATACCAGCAAGAGCCAGCCCATTGTGGCATAGTATTGGTCTCACGGGTTGCAGGTTGTCCTGTCTCAGGGTCAACAGTATTAACCCAATCCTTAGCACGCGCCAGAGGAGGTTCTCCTGTTTCGGTAGGTCTATAATCATCCAAGTCTGGCAGCAAAACAGGCAGGTCTTTTAGAGGAACAGTCTTTACTGTGCCATCTTGTAGTCGGATAATAGGGAAAGGTTCACCCCAATATCTTTGCCGGGAAAAAAGCCAATCTCGTAATTTGTAATTTACTGTGGCTTTGCCTAAATTATGTTCTTCTAACCATTTTGTAATTTTCTTTTTGGCTTCAGGCACAGTTAAGCCATTAATTAAAGGTGAGTTTACAAGTATCCCGTCCCCTGTGTATGCTTCTGTGGTAATATCTCCCCCAGAGACAACCTCTACAATATGCAAATTGTATTCTTTTGCAAATTGATAATCGCGAGTATCATGAGCAGGAACAGCCATAATAGCGCCGTAGCCGTATTCTGCCAAAACATAATCCGCAACCCAAATAGGAACTTTTTCATTGTTGACAGGATTGATAGCGTAAGCACCTGTAAAGACACCTGTTTTTTCTTTTTCTTCTTTCATCCGTTCTTGAGCACTTTTTCGGGCTGCTTGCTCGATATACTGTATTACTTTGTCCATGTATTCAGGTTTTGTAATTTGTAATACAAATGGATGTTCAGGTGCTATAACACAGTAGGTAGCACCAAATAGGGTATCAGGTCTTGTAGTAAATACGGTGAGGATATTATTGGTATCTTCTATACGGAAATATACATCGGCACCTTCACTTCTGCCAATCCATTCTCGCTGCATGGCAATAATTCCCGGAGGCCAATCCAACTCATTTAAGTCTTCAAGTAATTTTTCTGCATAAGCCGTAATTTTTAGCATCCACTGTCGCATCATCCTTTTTTCAACGGGGTCACCTGTTTCCACATATTTGCCATCTTTGACCTCTTCATTTGCCAGAACAGTCCCTAAAGCAGGGCACCAATTGACAGGGGCTTCTGTCTCGTAGGCTAAACCGCGTTCAAACAAAACAATGAATATCCATTGTGTCCATTTATAATAAGAAGGGTCGGTTGTATTGATTTCACGGTCCCAGTCATAAGAAAGTCCCAGAGCCTGAATTTGTCTACGGAAAGTATCGCAATTCCTCTTTGTCACTATAGCAGGATGTTCACCTGTGCGAACGGCATGTCGTTCCGCAGGCAAGCCAAAAGCATCCCAGCCCATAGGGTGCAGCACATTAAACCTCTTCATTCGTTTATACCGTGCCACTATATCCGTAGCCGTGTATCCTTCCGGATGTCCGACATGGAGACCATCTCCACTGGGATAAGGGAACATATCAAGAATATAATACTTCGGTTTAGAATGGTCAATTACAGATTTGAATGTTTTATTTTCTAACCAATATTTTTGCCATTTATTTTCTATTTCATTATGGTTATAAAACCCATCTGACATATAAACAGACCTCCGTCATATATTTATTTTTTATTAAAAGGTAGAAAGAAAATTATCAAATTATACCAATTTTTGAACAAATATACATAAAAGGTTTAGGGAATAAAAAAGGGGAAATAGTGATAGCGATTATTTTTTCTTTAGTTTTGTTAGATTGGGGAAAGTAAATTTAAAGACTTGCTTGATGTTATCTACAAAATGGAAAGTCATCTTTTCTTTTATCTCGGTTGAAAGTTCTTGCATATCTTTTATATTTTCTTTTGGCAAAATGATATGTTTAATGTCTGCCATATAAGCGGCAAGTAGTTTTTCACGAATGCCACCGACAGGCAATACTTTGCCTGTAAGTGTAATCTCGCCTGTCATTGCAATCCCTTCTTTAATGGGTTGTTTTAGTAGTGCAGAAAGAAGTGAAACAGCAATAGTAATTCCCGCAGAAGGTCCATCTTTGGGAATAGACGCCTCCGGAGCATGGATGTGTATGTCTAATTGTGTATAAAAGTTTGGAGGTAGATTGAAAAGAGATGAATTGGCACGAATGTATGTTAGTGCTGCCTGAGCTGATTCTGTCATGACTGAACCTAATTGCCCTGTGCAAAGTAGACTTCCCTTTCCTTTCATTATGCTTGTTTCAATTATTTGTATAACTCCACCGTAAGGTGTCCATGCCAGTCCAACGGCAACTCCTTCTGTGAGGTTTTTTGACATTTGAACCCGTGAATAGATTGGAGGTCCCAAAATATTTTCGATTTCTTCAACGGTGATAAGTATTGGCGTTTTCCGTGTTTTTGTTACGACCCAGCGTGCAACTTTACGAACGATGGCTGCGATTTGGCGTTCTAATTCGCGAACCCCTGACTCTTCTGTGTATTTGGTAATTAGATGATTAATAGATTCTGGATTAAAGACAATACTTTTTTTATTCAGCCCTGCAGATTTTATTTGTTTAGGTAATAGATGCCTGTAAGCAATTTCATATTTCTCATTAAGGGTATAACCGGGAATTTTAATAATTTCCATGCGGTCATAAAGAGGAGTAGGAATATCATATTCATAATTACCTGTTGCAATAAAAAACACCTCAGACAAATCAAACTCTACATCGAGATAGTGGTCCATAAAATATTTATTTTGTTCTGGGTCTAATACCTCGAGCAGTGCAGAAGAAGGGTCTCCACGAAAATCATTTCCAATTTTATCTACTTCATCGAGTATAAAAACGGGATTTTTTACTTTTGATTTTTTAATGTTCTGTATAATTCTGCCGGGCATAGAAGCCACATAAGTCCGCATGTGTCCCCTGATTTCTGCTTCGTCGCGAATCCCTCCTAATGACATGCGGATAAATTTTCGATTTAATGCAGAGGCAATAGAATTTCCCAAAGAGGTTTTTCCTACACCTGGTGGACCCACAAAACATAGGACAGGACCTTTTGTTAAGTTGCCACTCAGAATTCGGATAGCAAGAAAATCTAATATCCTGTCTTTTACCTTTTCTAAACCGTAATGGTCGCGATCTAATATTTTTTTTGCAAGGTTTAAATCTATTCTGTCTTTGGTTCTTTTATTCCATGGTAGGCTACATAACCATTCTACATATTCTCTAATAGTGGAATACTCTGGGCTAAATGATTGTAATTTATCCAGTCTTTTAACTTCCGAAGTGGCTTTTTCTAAAACATGGGGAGGTAAGTTGGATTTTTTGATGAGTTTATTTAATTCCACGCTATCTGAAAAGTAATCCGAAACATTTTGTAAATCGAAGGGTGAATCTTCGGATTCGTCTAAAATCCATGACTTTGTATCTTCTTCATAATAACCTTTTAGTCGTGATGTAATTTTTCTTTCGTTTTGCAAAATCAGGTTTTCGCGTCGCAAGATTTTTATGATTTTGTTAAATAGGTTTTTTATAGAGGTTGTTTCTAATAAGTTCTGTCTTTCGTCAGTTGATATATGAAGATGAGTGCTTATTATGTCTACAAATGTTTCATAAGAAGAGCATTCTCGAATGGTATTGAGCACTTCAATCGGAACTTTTGAATTTTCTATACAGTAGATTTCAAATTCTTTTAATATGATTGAATGTAGAGCCTCAAGTTGATAGTCATTTTGTTTGTTTTGCTTTTCAATTTTAAGATGTAAAGGTTCTATTTTTGCAATAAGATAAGGGTCTATCTGTGTCCATTCTTTTACTTTACCACGGTATAATGTTTCTATAAAAATTTTCAGTGTGTTGTTAGGTAAAGCAAGGGTTTGCTGTAATTGAGCAACAACACCAATTTGGGAGTATGTATGTTCCTCTTTGCTACCTGACCCTTTTATTTTGCTGAGAGTTACGAAGAGCAACTCTGAGGTTCGCATAGATTCCTGGATTGCCTGGATTGAGGATTCTCTGGATACTAAAATAGGCACAGTAGATTTGGGAAATAGAACAATGTCTGTTACAGGCAGAACAGGTATTTCTTTCAAATCTGAAAGAATTATCGAAGTTTTTTTCAATTTTTGTTTATCTGAACTCATACGAGACTCCCAAAGTCACATCTTTTTTCTGATTTAATTAGAATACCACAAAAAAAACATAAGTTAATATAGAGGGGTAAAAAAAGTTTTGTCTTGAAGCATTTAATACGATATTTATGCAGAAGCGCTGTTTTTATTTTTTACTTCATTTTTTGAATGTATATCATCATGTTTATAAACAAAAAGCGGTTCTTCTGATTTCGCAATTACACCGGGAGTGATTATACACTCCTGAATATCTTTTCTTGAAGGTAAATCAAACATAACATCTAACATTATTTCTTCTAAAATACTACGAAGCCCCCGAGCACCTGTTTCTTTCTTAATAGCATATTCGGCAATTGCTTTAATCGTCTCTTCAGGAAAATTAAGTTTCACATTTTCGAGTTCGAACAGTTTTTCATATTGTTTAGTAATTGCATTTTTGGGTTCGGTAAGGATTTTTTTCAAATCGTCTACGGTAAGTTCATGAAGGGTAGCCACAATTGGAATTCTACCCACAAATTCAGGAATCATACCGAAGGTAATTAAATCCTCTGGCTTAACCATAGCCAGTAGTTCACCGAGCCTAAAATCTTTTTTGGATTTTATTTCAGCATTGAATCCAATAATATTTTTCCCCACTCGTTTTTGAATGATTTTTTCTAAACCAGTAAAAGCGCCACCACATATAAACAGAATATTGCGAGTATCAACCTGAATGCACTCTTGTTGGGGATGTTTTCTACCTCCTTGTGGTGGGACATTAGAGATAGTTCCCTCTAATATTTTCAGTAGGGCTTGTTGAACTCCTTCACCTGATACATCACGGGTAATAGAAGGACTATCGCTTTTCCGTGCGATTTTGTCAATTTCATCAATGTAGACAATTCCTGTTTCTGCACGGGCAATATCAAATTCTGCATTTTGTAGAAGTTTCAAAATTATATTTTCGACATCATCTCCAACATAGCCGGCTTCTGTGAGTGTGGTTGCGTCAACAATGGCAAAGGGAACATCCAACATCCTAGCCAGTGTTTCTGCGAGTAATGTTTTACCACTGCCTGATGGACCTATTAGTAATACATTAGACTTTTGTATTTCTACTCCCTGTATCTCTCCACCATAAGCAATTCTTTTATAATGATTATGCACGGCGACAGACAAAATTCGTTTTGATATTTCTTGCCCAATAACATACTGGTCTAAAAACTCTTTAATTTCTTGAGGGGTTGGAACTTTTACAGTATGTCTATGCCTTTTGCGATTCTGGTCATCTCTTATAATATCCGCACAAAGTCGAACACATTCATCACATATATTAACATCAGGTCCAGCAATTAATTTGGAAACCTCATTATGTTTTTTTCCACAGAACGAACAGGTTGGAATTTCTGATTTAATCCGTTGTTGATTCATAGATTACTCCAAAAATTTTAATATTTCATTAATAATATAATACCACAATTCAGGTAAAAGTTTACACAAAGTTGTGATAATTCAACCATTATATACTATTTTAACACTTTTGTCAAGAAATTACCTAAAACAGATATTTAAAAATAAAAATGGCGTTCCCGGAGGGAGTTGAACCCCCAGCCTCTTGGTCCGTAGCCAAGCGCTCTATCCAATTGAGCTACGGGAACACCGCCTTGTTAAACTATATAATAATATCAGATTTTGATAAATCTTTGCAAACAAGTTGCATCATGTTTTTTTAATATCCATAAAGGTTTATATTATAATAAAACCATTCATTTTTTTGTGGATAAATTTAAGCACAAAACAGTAAAGGGAGATGAAATATGGTAACAAAGGAAAGAGTTGAAAAACTTTTGAAAGAAGTCCAATATCATTTATTTAATGAATTACTTCCGTTCTGGGAAACGCATGGTATTGATGAAGAGTATGGTGGTTTTTTGACATATTTTGACCGAGAAGGAAGACCTACTGGAGAAACAAAGAAAACACTTATCTGTCAGACGAGAATGATTTATACCTATTCATCAGCACATAGAGCCAATCTTGGCAATGGCAAATACTTAAAAATTGCCCAACAAGGCGTTGAATTTTTAAAGAAACACTTTTGGGACTCTGAACATAAAGGTTGGCTTTGGATTACTGAAAGGGATGGGACACCAATAGACCCCAGCAAGATTATGTATGGACAGTCTTTTGGCATATATTCTTTAAGCGAATATTCAATGGCATCAGGAGATGAGGAAGCACTTGAATTTGCTGAGGAAACCTGGCGAACAATAAAGACACAGACAGTAGATATTGCTCACGGAGGATTCGGAGAATTTTTTGAATATAACTGGAATCCAAAACCACCGGGCGTATATGGTGGAGATAGGAAATCCTTTGATGTGCACATGCACTTAATGGAGGCTTTTACAAATTTATACGAGGCAACTGGTTCATTGAAACATAAGCAGGATACCCTAAATATAATTAAATTAATCTTTGACCATATAATTCATCCAGAATACGGAACAGGGATGGCACAGTTCAGTTTTGACTGGAAACCTTTAAGAGCAATTATATTTAAAAATGTTTGGGGCTCGGATAGGGACGCAGATGAGTCTGAAGGTAGACCATTAAACAATACAAGTTTTGGGCACAATGTAGAATTTTGCTGGCTACTAAATCACGCTATGAATATACTTGGTGAAAGTATAGAGCCTTATAAAGAAAAAATGAAGAAAATGTTTGACCATTGTTTGAAATACGGTATTGACTGGAAAAAAGGTGGCGTATTTTGTGAGGGACCAAATGATGGACCTGCACGCGAACGGAATAAGGAATTCTGGCAACAAGCAGAGACAATGATTGCTATGTTAGATGCTTATCTATTGTTCGGTGATGAGAAATATTTTGATGCTTATGAGAATGTTCATCGTTTTGTAATGGATTATGTTATTAACCATGCTGTAGGTGAATGGTTCCCTCTATTGGATGAAAACAATAATGTCCTCTGGGATTACATGGCACATGCGTGGAAGATTAACTATCATACTGTTCGTGCCTCTATACAATCTGAAAGACGACTGGCAAAAATCTTAAACAAGATTAGTCAATAGAAAGTTTTTCATATATAATTAAAATTCACTCTTTGAAAATAAAGTAGTGCAACTAACCTTAATATTTGAATTTAGAAAGTTTAATGAGATAAACCTAGAGTAGCATACATATTCGGGTAAATATCATTTTTATTAATGATATTATACGGCTATACTTGATAAAAATTGCCCGTTTGATTTATTATGTTAGATACTTTTTTTTCACAACCTTTCTTAATTATTGAGGAGAATCACTATCTTCATGAAAAAATTATTATTTGGTAATGAAGCAATTGCATTGGCAGCACTTCATGTAGGTATTAATTTAGGTTCGGGTTATCCTGGAACACCATCAACAGAAATCTTAGAGTATTTTTCTGAATTTGGCGGGAAAGCACAATGGTGTCCAAACGAGAAAGTAGCATTAGAAGTAGGTATTGGTGTTGCGTATGCAGGTGGAAAATCATTGGTTACGATGAAACATGTTGGACTGAATGTGGCTTCTGACCCACTTTTTACCGTTGCCTATACAGGTGTGGCTGGTGCATTGGTTATAGTTTCTGCTGACGACCCTGACATGCACTCAAGCCAGAATGAGCAGGATAACCGCAACTATGCTCGCGCTGCGGGTGTGATGATGTTAGAACCGTGTGATAGTCAGGAATGTTACAACTTTTTGATAGAGGCAGTCAGACTGTCCCACGAATGGGGATTACCTGTAATTCTTAGACCCACGACAAGGGTTTGCCATTCAAAATCAATTGTCGAATTTGAAGAAAAGGGATACTCTCCTGTTTTTCCGGAACAATATCAGCCCGATAAACCGGGTAGAGTTATGATACCTGCGTATGCACGAATTGCACATCGGAGACTTCGTGAAAAATTAGCAAAAATTAAAGAATGGAACAATACCTCAAATCTAAACGAGGAAATAATAAAATCACAAGATTTAGGGATTATCACCTCAGGGGTCTCTTACTTACATGTATTAGAAGCGGAACCAAATGCATCCGTTTTGAAAATTGGCATGAGTTATCCTTTTCCGTCAGAAAAGGTGTGTTCCTTTACGCAAAAGCATAAGCGTTGTATAGTGATTGAGGAGGGTGACCCATATCTCGTTGAGAACTGCCGATATTATAATATTCCTGTGGACGAAAAACCTGAAATGTATAGATTTGGTGAGTTAAATGTAGTCCGTGTCCGTAGAATATTGCAAGGGATAACAACACCTGAGCCACCTATAATAAGAGGTAAACCGCCAAGATTATGTGATGGTTGTCCACATCGTGCTACATTTACAGTTTTGGCAAAGTTAAACTGCATCGTCGCAGGAGACATCGGTTGTTATACATTAAGCGTATTGCCTCCATTTCAATCCACTGATACATGCGTCTGTATGGGTGCAAGCATAGGTGTAGGACTTGGTTTAAGACATACCTTACCACCTGAAGAGGCAAAACGAGTTGTAAGCGTAATTGGCGATAGCACCTTTATTCACAGCGGAATTCCAGGTGTAATTGAAATGGTTTACAATCCACCTTCTACCGGACATGTTATTATTGTCCTTGATAATGGAACAACTGCAATGACAGGTATGCAGGAACACCCCGGTACAGGCAGAACACTAGACCATAAACCTACAAATCAAGTAAAAATTGAAGATGTTGCAAAAGCCTTATGCGTCGAAAATGTAGTTGTGACTGAACGAATATCAGATTTTCAAAGAGAACTATTGCCTGCTCTAGAAAATGGCAAAACAAATCTGATTGTAATGAGGAAAACCTGTGCATTAGCAAAGAAAAAGATTGAAAAGTTTGAGGAAAAACGACTTGAAGGAGAAACTTGTGATGCAGCAACAACATAATGTTACAAATGTCATTTTAGCAGGTATAGGTGGAACAGGTGTCATTTTATCATCAAATATTCTTGCAGATGCAGCGTTTTATGCTGCTTATGATGTCCGTAAGAGTGAGATTCACGGAATGAGTCAACGCGGTGGTTCTGTATCGAGTGATGTCCGTTTTGGTAATAAAGTTTATAGTCCAATGGTGCCCGATGAAGAAGGTGATTATTTAGTCCTTATTCACCCTGACGAGTTAGAAAATAACCTGTATAGAATGAAAAAAGATGCAATAATTATAGATATTTCATTAATTGTCGGTGAAAGCAAGGACTTAAACCTACTTAAAACGGATAATTATAATCCTGTTAATCAAAAAAACTTTAATGTATGCCTGCTTGGTGCATTAAGTAATTATCTTGACATCCCGTATGATTGCTGGCAGAAAGCCATATTTTCTAACCTTCCAAAAAAAGTGCATGAGCAAAATAAAGGCGTTTTTGAGTATGGCATAAAGTTGAAAGAGTCGGTTAAACAGAAGGCATAATTAAATTTATACACTTCTTTATCTCTCTCCTTATTTTTTATGTATAATTAATTATCTAACTTTTAAAACATAAATTAAGGTATGCTCAATGAAAGATATAATAAAGTCCAACGAATATATTATAGGTGTAGATGTAGGTGGAACAAAGATACTTTCGATTATCGTAAATTACAAGTATGAGATTATATCCCGTTATAGAAAAAAGACAAAGGGATGGTCAAATAGTTCCAAACCTGAAAAGAGGATTATAGAAACCATAGAGGAATCAATTGAAGCCGCAGGAAATCCAAAAATCTGTGGTATAGGAATTGGAGCACCGGGACCAGTTGACCCCAAAAACGGAATTATTATTAACACTCCCAATGTTGGTTGGGAGAATTTTCATGTGGTTGATATTCTGTCAAAACATTTTTCGGTTCCTGTGGTATTGGACAATGATGTCAATCTCGGGACTTATGCAGAATGGATTTTAGGAGGGAATGAAAACACAAAACATGTAATTGGTGTATTCCCTGGCACAGGTATTGGTGGTGGATTAATAATCAATCGTAAAATTATACATGGCGCCAGTGGAGGAGCAGGCGAAATAGGACACATGACTTTGCAAATTGACGGACCGCTATGTGGCTGTGGCAAAAGAGGCTGTTTAGAGGCTCTGGCATCAAGAATTGCTATCGCAAAGGAGATAATGGCACTTATCCTGCGAGGTGAAAGTCCTTACCTATCAGATAAAATTGGAACTGATATATCAAAATTGCGTAGTGGTGTAATTGCAGATGCTATTGAAAATGGCGAAAAAAAAGTAGAGGATATTGTCCGCAGAGCCGCATACTTAACAGGTGTAGCCATTGCAAATCTAATAAATGTTTTAAGTCCTGAATTGATTATTTTAGGTGGAGGTCTTGTGGAAGCCTTAGGAAAAATTTACCTCGAAGAAATACAAAAGGCAGTAAAGGAACATGCTATGCCTTTTTTGAGGAAAAAGGTTCAGATTGTGAAAGGCAAATTAGGAGATGACGCTGTTGCCCTCGGTGCTACTCTTTTATATGTCCAGAAAATAAAAAAAAATAAAGAAGAAATTTAATTTATTATTTAAAAGTAAAAACATGAAAGGAGTAGAGCAATGAAAATTGACTGGATGCTTGTTAAACCAAAAATTGCCCCACCAATGGACAATAATTTTATTCCGCCTAAATTAGTAAATGACGGGTATAAAAGAAAGGTAAGCGAAGTTGACAAACCTGAAAAGGTAATCATTGCATTAGAAAGACTTAATAATTCTATTTCCAGATATGAAACATATATCTTACCTGTTGGACATCCCCTTTTTGAGTCCAGCCTTTTCTATATTGAAAGAATCTTGAAGTTTTTGCTCTGGCAAAAAGGTGGCTGGAAAGTATATGTTTATGCTCCTACTCCTGTGGTAAACCATTTAACAACTGTATATTCCGAAAGGGGGACAAGGTCATTCGATTACAAATTTATGGGTGAAGATGTCTATGAAAAGACATTTACCATTGTCCATTGCAAATCTGAAAATGAAGTGCCATTGGCAAACGAGACTTCTCAAAGATTGGGCAGGCATACGAATGGTTGCAGAGTAGGTTTTGATTTAGGTGCGTCTGACCGTAAAGCCGCCGCAGTTATAGACGGTGAAGTCGTATATACAGAAGAGACAATATGGGAACCACGAAAGCATTCAGACCCTTCTTATCACTATAACGAAATTATTACCGCAGTAAAAACAGCCGCTTCAAAGATGCCAAGATTAGATGCTGTTGGCGGTAGTGCTGCTGGTGTATATGTTAACAATCGTGCTATGGTTGCCTCCTTATTCCGTAGTGTCCCCAAAGAACGATTTGGCGAAGTTCGTGAAATGTTTAATTGCATGTCAAAAGAATTAGGTGTCCCGTTAGTTGTCGTTAACGATGGAGAAGTAACTGCTTTAGCAGGTTCCATGTCTATTGGCAATAATGCTGTATTAGGAATTGCTATGGGTTCAAGCGAGGCAGGTGGCTATGTCACACCCACAGGGAATATAACCGATTGGCTAAACGAACTTGCCTTTGCACCTGTAGACTATAATCCCAATGCACCAGTAGAAGAATGGTCAGGTGATAAAGGAGTAGGGGCAAATTACTTCTCGCAACAATGCGTTTTCCGTCTTGCACAGCAAACAGGTATAAAAGTTCCTGATGGAATTACAGACGCAGAAAAATTAAAATTCATACAAGAATTATTAGAACAGAACAATCCTGAAGCCGTAAAAATTTGGAGAACAATGGGTGTTTATTTAGGCTATACCCTTGCACATTATAGCGATTTTTATGATATTAAACATGTATTGGTATTAGGCAGGTGTACCTCTGGCAGTGGCGGCCCAATCATGATGGAAGAATGCTTAAAGGTGTTAGAAACTGAATTTCCAGAATTGAGAGAGAAAATGCAGGTTCAACTTCCTGACGAAATAAATAGACGAGTAGGTCAATCCATCGCCGCAGCCAGCCTTCCTGAAATACCAACTAACAACACATAATTAAAAATCCTTAAAAATTATACATTTGAAAAAAATATTTATATAAGTGTGAATGTAATTAAAAATTAACAAATTTTTATATATTCATTTAATTTCCCTTCATTCTTATAACTTTTTAAATTGACAATATAAAGTTTCTATTAATCAATTATAAGAGGTAATTATGCTTACAGAAAAAGGGGATTTTAACAATCATTTTGCAAAAATATATTCAAGGTATATAATATTAGAAGATAGAACAGTTTTAAGGTATGAATAGTAATGTCTATGGTAAAATTATATAAGTTTTTAATTTGTTTTTTACTTCTGGTATCGTGCTCAACTATGAATACTTCAAGCAACAATTGTAAAAAAATTAACTTTGTTTTTCCCGGTAAAGTCAACCAATGGAATTTAGTTAATCCTGAACCTGACCGCTATAATGCAGATACGCTTTTTGATTATATTGATGGTAATGCAGAGGTATATCGTTCATTAGGGGTGAAGGAAGTTTTGGCATATCGTTGGACCAATCCACAACAGATAGAAATATGGTTGGATATTTTTGATATGGGAAATTCGAGTTCTGCGTATGGTGCATATCATAATGACATTCGTGACCAGGAAGATATTGGAATAGGTGTAGAATCAGAATGTATGAACAACTCTCTTGCTTTCTGGAAAGACCACTATTTCGTGTCCATTACAGGCATGGGTGATTCGCCCGAGATAAAACAGGCAGTAATAGAGTTAGGAAAAATAATTGACCAGCAAATACCCAATAAAGGAACCCCCCCTCAAATTGTTGATTTACTCCCTGAGAAAGGGCTGGTAAAAAGTAATCTGCATTACTTTAAAGATTACAATCTGTTCAAAGTGCATTACTACATAACAGAGGAAAATGTATTACAACTGGGAAAGGATACAGAAGGAGTTTTAGTCCGATATAACCTTCCAGAACAGCAGGAACAAATGAATGTGATTGTGATACGCTATCCTAAAAAGGAAGCAACCTTACTTGCTGAGGAGAACTTAAAAAATCTTCTTGAAAAATCAAAAGGATTAAGTGAAGAAGAACAAGCCAAACTGTTCGGGTTTGAATCTATTCTTATACATTCTTGCGAAAACTATCTTATACTTATTACAGACTGGAAACAAGAAGAAATAGCCAATTCATATTTGAATCAAATTGTTCAAAAAATAAAAAAATAGGAGACACAACATGAAACCGACGCGTAGAGAATTTTTACAAACAGGTGCGATTGGAACTGCATATCTCATAGCCTCGCATCGTATTCATGCAGATACAAATGTCCCCCAAGTCGGGGAAAAGTCTCGTGTAATTGTCATTCGAGATAAAGACCTATTAAATGCTGACGAGACTATCAACAAATCAGTGCTTGAAAAGATGGTAGACGAAGGAGTCAAGAATTTATTTCAGACGGCTACGCCGGAGGAAGCATGGAAAAAAATTATCAAACCTGAAGATATTGTAGGTATCAAAACCAATGTAGGTGGACCGCCACGAACGCCCGTAGAATTAGAGGATATTTTGAAATCCAGGGTAATAAGCGTCGGTGTTCCGATGGACAAGGTCTCGGTAGATGACCGTGGTGTAGGTCGCAATCCTATTTTTCAAAACAGCACAGCCTTAATCAATACTCGCCCCATGCGAACCCATCACTGGGCAGGGGTCGGCACTTTACTAAAAAACTATATCATATTTTCTGATAATCCACCATCGTGGCATGCAGATTCCTGTGCTAACCTCGCAGGTCTATGGGATATGCCTATTGTGAAGGGCAAAACACGATTGAACATTCTTGTAATGATTACGCCGTTGTTTCACGGTAAAGGACCCCATCATTACAATAAGGAATATACCTGGAATTATCAGGGATTAGTCATGGGAATTGACCCTGTTGCATGCGACGCAACAGGCTTACGCATATTGAAAGCAAAACGATTACAGCACTTTGGCAGTGAACAGCCATTTGTAGTTTCACCACACCATATACAGGTTGCTCAGGACAAATATCATTTAGGTAATGCAGATGAAAACCGTATCGAACTTGTCAAATTAGGCTGGCAAGAAGGCTTTTTAATTTAAGAGAATAAGTCATATCTGTCCTATTCATTAGTCACAGTTCGTCTAATGTTGAGTAGTTCTTTCATAACATTTGCGAGATTGCCCTGATATTCCCTTGTGCCGAAGGCATCATGTAGTTGACGGTATAACTTATAAAGTTGATTGTAGATTTGTTGATGTTCAGGGTTTGGGGTATATTTTGTTTCCTGCACCCCAGTCATAGCGTTCACTGCGGAAGCAAAATCATCATATCCACCGTTTTGTTTTCCTGCAACGACAGAACCGCAAATAGCCGAACCCAGAGCACAGGTCTGTTGACTGCGTGAAATCTCCATCGTTTTACCCATAATATCTGCAATGATTTGCATAACAAGCGGATTTTTCATTGCAATACCGCCGCAATTAATCACACGGTTGACTTTAACCCCATATTCCTCAAACCGTTCCATAATAACGCGTGCACCAAATGCTGTGGCTTCAATCCATGCACGATAGATTTCAGCAGGTTTTGTTATAAGGGTCAATCCGAAAATGGCACCTGTCAATTGTGGGTCAACAAGGATAGTCCGATTGCCATTATGCCAATCCAATGCTAACAAACCGCTCTCACCGGGCTTTAATTTCTCTGCTTCTTCTGTTAATTTTTCGTGTGAACCTGCAACAGGACCGCCCGGTTGAATATATTGCACAAACCAATTGTAAATATCGCCAAAGGCAGATTGTCCTGCCTCTAAACCAAACATACCGGGTAAAATAGATTCAGGCACAATTCCACATAACCCGGGAATGTCAGGCAACGGTTCATTCATTGGTGCAACCATCATATCACAGGTGGATGTTCCAATAATTTTTGTCATTACGCCCGGTGCAATTCCGCAGCCTACTGCCCCTAAATGTGCGTCAAATGCACCTACTGCCACAGGGATTCCTACCCGTAAGGATATTTTTTCTGCCCATTCTGGCGTCAGTTCACCTGCACGGTCTTTGACACAGTAGAGGATATCAGGTAAAGTCTGGCGAATCCGTGCCAATTCAGGGTCAAGTGAACCCAAAAAGGTTTCATCAGGATACCCATGCCACGCAGGGTTTGCCATTGCCTTATGTCCTGCCGCACAGATACCTCGTTTTATCTTGCTTGGGTGTGAAGTGCCTGTTAATATAGCAGGTATCCAATCCGCACACTCAACCCAGGTATAAGCAGAAGTAAATACCTTTGGAGCTATTCGTCTGCAATGTAGCAATTTTGACCAGAACCACTCTGACGAATAAGTTCCACCGCATTTTGCAAGGAAATGGGGTCTCTGCTGCTTCGCCTGTTGAGTAATTTCCTCTGCCTCTGCATACGAGGTATGGTCTTTCCAGAGCCATGCCATAGCATTTGGGTCATTTGCAAACTCTTCATGAAAAGCAAGCGGTATCCCTTCGCGGTCCACAGGCATAGGTGTACTTCCAGTAGTATCAACACCTATACCGATAATATCATCAGGATTAAAGCCCGGCTGGTTTGCCTTTGCGTCTTCAATTGTTTCTTTCACAACTTGCTCCAATCCACTGACATAATCCTCAGGATGTTGACGGGCAAGATGTGGGTCCTTGGGAGACAGAATAACCCCCTGTTCGCCATGAGCATAATTGACAACCGCTGTCCCTATCTCTTCACCTGTTTGCACATTTACAATCAAAGCACGCACAGAATTTGTTCCAAAATCCAGACCAAGGGCATAAATATCCTTCATAATTCTCTTGCTCCTATCTTTCATATCCATTTAATTACTACATATCTTACCTGTTTATTAACCTAATTTTAAACTGAACTAATAGGAAGTCTCGTCCAACTTAACGGGTCCGCGGAATACCCAATACACATAGCCCGTATAAATTAGGATAATTGGCAGAACTGCAATAACCATACCCAACATAATTGCTAAAGTCTTCTGGCTGGATGCAGAATTATAAATGTCCAGACTAAACGAGGGGTCTAATGAGGAACGAACAAGATAGGGGAACATATCAAAAGCAAATACAATAATTAAAAATATGATAAATCCTGTATTTGCAAAAAAAGCCTTTGTCCCTTTCTCTTTCCAGCATAGCCATAGCGTAAGTGCTAACATCAAAATAGCAATCAAGCCAGGAATAGAATTGGTCAAATTAGGTCTTGCCCATGGTGCTGTGGAAAAACTAATCAGTGTCAAAATCGCAAATAAAACAAGCACTATAAAACTTAAAACTTTCGAGGTCTTTCTCATCTGATAATTAAGTTCACCTTCCGTTTTGAATTGGAGATATAATGAGCCGTGCAAGGCAAACAGAAATATAACAAAAAGCCCTGTTGTAATACCAAGTGGATTTAAAAAAGAGAAAAAATTCCCCTGAAATATACCTTTCTCGTTTATTGCAATCCCTCTTAATGCGTTCCCACTTGCAACACCTAAAAGTAATGTTGCAACAAGACTGGAAAGTGAGAAAAACACATCCCATACATTACGCCATGCAGTAGATTCTACCTTATTCCGAAATTCCAGAGACGCAGCACGAAATATAAGCACACATAGCAACATCATAAATGGAGTATAAAAAGCAGAAAATACAGTAGCATAAGCCGTTGGAAACGCTGCAAATAGAGCACCTCCAAAAGTAATGAGCCAGACTTCATTTCCATCCCAGACAGGGCCAATGGCATTCATTAAAATTCTGCGATGTTCCTCTTTCCGTGTAAACAAGTGCAAAATGCCCACACCTAAATCGAAACCTTCTAAAACTGCGTATGCTATTAGCAATACAGCCATCAACACGAACCAAATCAAATTAAGTAGCATAAATAAAACTCCTATTGTCTGGAAGGTTTAATGATGTATGACTTCCGGTCCTTTCCTGATTTTATTGCACAATATAAATACATATAAGACAAAAAATATGGTATAAATTGCAGTAAACATTAGCATAGAGCCCAATACTTGACTTGCCGCTACACCCGGCGATACACCATCTTTGGTCCGTAAAATGCCCTGCACGACCCATGGTTGACGCCCTACCTCAGCAGCAATCCAGCCTACCATATTTGCGATATATGGCAGAGGAAGAGAAAGGACAACAATCCATAACAACCAACGGTAATCGAACAATTTTCCCCACCACCACAGCAATAACAAGAGGGTAGTCAGTCCAATAAAGAACATACCCAGAACTGACATAAAGTGAAAACTA